>JGI20157J14317_10000762_pt1 | contig 32151 bp, 31 predicted proteins | sample COG_07_FD_14317 | JGI IMG/M metagenome (IMG submission 14317)
CTTGCACATTAAAGCTATGGCCGCATAATATTAACAGATGGAGCAGAATACTCTCTTATTATAAAGACTTAAAAACCCAACTTTCCCTGATGACGTACAGTACCTTCCTTTGTATTTATTTCCAAATGTGGAAATTCCCCCTTTTTAATAATATCCATAAGAATAAGAAGATTTATCAATATACTCTATAGTAATTTCTGAAAAATCATCAAACTTTAATAATATTTTTAAAATTTCTTCTTTAGTTAATGATTTATAATAAGGATGACTTTCAACATCTTCACTGGTAAGTATTTCCGCGTTAGTAACAAAGGATGAAAAAGCATTATAAATAAGAACCATACTAATGTATTTTTTAAATCTAAAAATTGTATCTTCAATAAAAAATCCTAGTTATATGTGTTTCATGATTTGATAATTGTATCCTGAAAATCAGAGTTTTTCAATTATGGGTTCTATTACAAATTTAGAATACATTCATTATGAAATATATTGAACAATTTCGATGATCATCAGAATTTTATAAAAACCTAAGAGATACAGAATTTAAAATATACAATCATTGCGAAATACGTAATAAAATCTATTACTGATGCCAAGCCGTATAGACTATATTGGTGCAAAGGAGAATTTTGGTGGTTTCAGATAATAGTCCAGTAATAGTATGGTTCAGACAAGATCTGAGGCTTCGAGACAATCCTGCGCTTTTAGCGGCCCATGAAAGCGGGCGGCCGATTATCCCCCTTTATATCCTTGATGATGAGAATAGTGGTGAATGGCGCATGGGCGCGGCGAGCCGTTGGTGGCTCCATCAGAGTTTATCGGCATTAAACGGTGATCTTGATGGTGCACTCATTTTTGAAAAAGGTGACCCAGAAACAATTTTATCAGATATCATTAAGGAAACCGGCGCGTGTAAAATATATTGGAACCGATGTTATGAACCATGGCGCATTAAACGCGATAAGGCGATAAAACAAAACTTAAACGGTGATAGGTTAAAGATTAAAAGCTTTAATGGATCACTCCTTTATGAACCGCATAGCGTTTTAAAAGAAGACGGGACGCCTTACAGGGTTTTTACCCCATTTTTCAAAAGAGGATGTCTTGAAAGAGGAGGGGAGCCACGCCCCCCAACGGCAAAGCCAGATAGCATAAATTTATGTAACTATAATCGATTGTCACTTGATCAATTAAACCTAATGCCAGAGATTAATTGGTATCAAACCATGGAAAATGAGTGGAACCCGGGAGAAGAGGGGGCGCTTGATCGCTTATGTGAGTTTATGGAAAATGGACTTAAGGGATATAAAGAAGGGCGAAATTTCCCAACACGAGAAAATGTGTCTAGGTTAGCACCACATTTACATTTTGGGGAAATATCACCCAACGAAGCTTGGTACGCAGCGAAAGTCGCAATGATGGCCAGAGATTGTGAAAATGATGGCGCGCATTTTTTAAGTGAACTTGGTTGGCGAGAGTTTTCAAATTCGCTTCTTTTTCATTTTCCGGATATGACAAGGGAAAATTTACAAAAGAAATTCGATCAATTCCCGTGGAATAATGATCCTGACGCACTTAAAGCTTGGCAAACGGGGCAAACCGGTTACCCCATTGTTGATGCGGGTATGCGGGAATTATGGCAAACCGGATATATGCATAACCGTGTTAGAATGATTGTGGGGTCATTTCTCGTAAAAAACTTACTGCTTCATTGGCATCACGGCGAAGATTGGTTTTGGGATACACTTCTTGATGCGGATCTTGCCAATAATAGCGCATCATGGCAATGGATAGCGGGCTGCGGCGCGGACGCGGCACCATATTTCCGTGTATTTAACCCCATTACCCAAGGGCAAAAATTCGATGGAGAAGGCGGCTATATTAGGCGTTTTGTGCCGGAACTGGAAAAATTACCAAATAAATACCTGAATTGCCCGTGGGAAGCGCCAGAAAATATTCTTGAATATGCGGGAATTAAACTGGGTAAAGATTATCCAAAACCGATCGTCGATTTAAAAGCATCCCGTGAACGCGCACTATCCAGTTTTAAGCAATTGTCAAATTTAGTTTAAATTCATTAATTCAATTGGTTAGTTGTCTATCTTAAAGTACGATTAAGGGCGCGCTATTCTTTTAGATATTCTCTAATATCCTTAATTCGTTTTTCTTCGTTATTTATGTATCTAAGCCACATAAGGGCCGTTTCCTCTGAACGTTCATCCTTTAAGGCTTCGTCAAATACGGCCCTGGCTTCATCAAAGCGTGTCAAGATAACATAGGCTTGCCCCTTTATCACTCTTGCGAGATCCGGTCTGTCAATGTTGCCTTTCACTAGGGTTTTATCAATGGCTTCGGCGGCGTCTGTGTAATTATCAATCTGTAAATGTAAATTAGCGAGGCGCATATATCTTTCGCCATCATCTGCGAGTTCTGCGGCTTTAGTTAGTGGTCTAATGGCTCTTTCAAACTCTTTTGCTTCAAGATAACCATAAGCAAGCAAATCAAGGTTTTCTATACTTTCTTTTGATATCCTTCTATTCAAAGCACTTGCCATTGTTTTTGCCGATTTATAGGGAACTTCGTGATACAGGAATAGTTGCGATATGCTTTCGAGTTCACGTGGTTCAGTAAGCATTTTTTGACGGTGGGCAAGCTCCATAGCGACCATCTGCTTTACTTCAAATTCTCTCGCTTCTTCTTCAGAAATGCCTGTTTCTGCTGCTTCACCGGCATAAACACCCGAAAACTCAAGATAATAAAGTTTCTTAGGCCAATTGCTTATCAAAAATTCTGAGAGTTCTAATACTTTATCTTTATCGTTAAATTCAAAGTATAGAACACGTAAAAGTAGGTACCAATTCTCTTTACCAATATTACCTTGTGCGTTTTCTTGTGCGATGGCCTGTTTAACCAGATCAATGGCATTTAGATAGTATTCTTTTTTCTTAACTTCGCTAAGTGAATCATTTTGTGCTGCGCTATAATAAACATTAGCAATGAAAATGATGTTATTTGAAGGCGGGTTAATTTGCACCACACGCCATTTATTCAAATATACGAGGGCTTCTTCATAGTTTGTTAAAATGAAATTTAATTGCCCGATTATAAAATTAATATTGTCTTCTAATTCGTACGGGAGCTCTACATCTTGATCGAGGGATAGGAGGAAATATTCTAGTGCTTTTTGATGATTTTCCTGGGCTCTATAAATATTCGCAATCGTATTGAAAAAAACTGAACGCTCGTATTCATTTGGCAATCGTGAAGATTTTTTTCGTGTGTAATCGACATTAAGCAGTATTTCTAAGGCCTGATCATAAAGAGGGGGCTCAGAATTCATTAATTCCAATACTTCTTGGTAAATCTTATATTGTCGCTCACGCAACATTTTCGATGATCTTTTCGGGGTATTTTGAGTAGTTGCTATAGGAGACTAGTGTATGAATTTTGCGCATTAGAAGGGGCAATAAATATGAAAAACTGAACGAATAGAAAAGTAATAATTGATAATACATTGGTAAGTTGTTTGTTGTTTAACCTTAAAATCATTTTTTATCCTCCAGAACAAATGTAATTTCTGTGCGGACATCATCAACACTCACTGCCTTTCCGTTTACGACTTTGGACTTGTATTTAAAGCGCTCTGCGGCTCTGACGGCATTTCTTTCAAATATTCTGTCGCTTGATTCTAACACTTTGACATTTGTTGTGCTGCCATTGGGGGTAACTGTAAATATAACCAATACGCGGCCTTCTAAACCGCGCTCAGCCGCTCTCGCGGGATATTGCGGCAGCACACGTACGATAGGTAAATATTCGCCATCAGCAATAAATGACATGGCAAAACCAGCAGAAGTTTCATTGGCCGTTCTATCGCTTATGGTTAAATTGATTGGGTTGCTTACATTTCCAATCGTATAATCTATCTCAATTGTGGTTGCGGGGGCGGGTTCAGAGCTTATCAATTCAGGCATTTTTTCTTGAAATCTGGTTTCTTGGACATCACGTACAACGCCTAACTTTATCCGAATTAATTCCTGGTCCTCTGGTAATTCATTATGATTGATAGAAATGAGATAATTCATTCCTAAAAACATTAGAAATACAATGAGAAACGACAGTAAAAAAGCGCAGCAGTAGCGTAAAATAATATTCCCCCCTTACAGAAAATTTGATAGTAAAATCAGTGTTTTAACTTTTAATAATGATATATTAAACAGAGCTAAAATTGCTAATCACAAAGTAATCAAAATTTCGTGATTAAGTGTGATTTACAATTTAGAGCCCCAAAAATTAATTCATTTATAAAAATATATTTAAAATGCACCTTTAATGAAATTTTAAACATTTTAAGGCATGTTTTCATAATTATTTACAAAGTTCATTTAACTGGAAGTGCAAAGTATGATTAATAAAATGGTGAAGAAATTTGGGGAAAGTTTCGGAAGTTCTAATGGCAGGACTATCAATGAAAACGAATTATCCTCGATTTATGAGGCATTAGACAAATCACAAGCGATAATAAAGTTTAACCCTGATGGCACAATTATAACGGCCAATACAAATTTTCTTAATACGGTCGGATATGAGTTAAGTGATATTCAAGGGCAACATCACCGTATGTTCGTTGAAAAACGATATGAACAAAGCGAAGAATATAGTGAATTTTGGGCCTCGCTTGTTCGTGGGGAGTACCAAGCAGCAGCATACAAGAGATTTGGTAAGGATGTTGCTGAGATCTGGATTCAAGCGTCTTATAACCCAATTTTTAATAATAAAGGCGAAGTCGTAAAAGTCATAAAATTTGCGACAAATATTACAAAACAAGTATTACTTGATGCAGATCGCAAAGGGCAGGTGGATGCGATTAGTAAATCACAGGCAGTTATTGAGTTTAATCTTGATGGAAGGATTATTACAGCAAATGAGAACTTTTTAAAAACCCTAGGATATAGTTTAAATGAAATTCAGGGAAAACATCATAGAATGTTCGTTGAGCCGAATTTTGCGGCCAGCGATGAATATATGGACTTTTGGAAAAGCTTAAGCCTAGGTGAATATCAATCCGCAGAATATATGCGTCTTGGTAAGGGTGGAAAAGAAATTTGGATACAAGCAACATATAATCCTATTTTCGATCCAGATGGCAAAGTCATTAAAGTAATAAAATATGCCACTGATATTACAGAACAAAAATTAAAAACTGCAGATTTCGATGACAACTTGATGCAATTAGTAAATCACAGGCAGTTATTGAGTTTGAATTAGATGGCACAATCTTAAATGCAAATGAAAATTTCTTAAAAACGCTCGGATATACTTTAGAAGAAATTAAAGGTAAACATCATAGTTTATTTGTTGACCAAGCTACAAAAGAAAGTAGTGATTATAAGGTCTTTTGGGAAACGCTTGCCAAAGGTGACTATCAATCCGCTGAATTTAGAAGAATTGATAAAGACGGAAATGATGTTTGGATACAAGCGTCTTACAATCCTATTTTGGGACCAAATGGGAAGCCTTTTAAAGTGGTTAAATATGCAACGAATACAACAGAGCAAGTATTGGCGCTCAAAGAAGCGGAACGTGTCGGTGCGCTCGTCGATGAGAATCTTGATAAAATTCTAATCGCTGTGGTTCAAGCCAATGAACAATCAACTACGGTAGCATCGGCATCAACGCAAACTATGGAAACAGTACAGACTGTTAGTGCTGCAACTGAGCAGTTTGAAATGTCCAGTAGAGAAATAGCGCAAAGTATGGAAAAATCACGTGTCGAAGTAGGTAAAACAATGCAAATTGCGAATACTGCTGACCAGTCAACACAAAGATTGAATGCAGCTGCACAATCTATGAATAATATTGTTGATGTTATTCAGGAAATTGCAGGGCAGATTAACTTACTTGCGCTCAATGCAACGATTGAATCAGCGCGTGCAGAGGAGGCCGGGAAGGGGTTCGCCGTCGTTGCGAACGAAGTGAAATCTCTTGCAAGTCAGGTTGGTTCGGCGACATCATAAATTTTATCTTAAATCACAGAAATGCAGACGGTATCTGGTGAAGTTATTGAGCAGCTCTCTGAAATTAAACATTCAGTAGAAACTGTTGAAGGTGGATTTACAACGGTTGCAAGCGCAGTAGAAGAACAAACGCTTACAAGTAAGGAAATCGCCTCTAATATGAACCTTGCATCAGAAGCATTGTCATCGATTAATACAAATATTGATAATATTACGATGGCCGTTGGAAGTGCTAATGAGCATGCAGAAGAGGGCGCAAAATTATATCGCAGCTTGCAAGCTTAATAAGTTAGATTAGGTTAGAGATATTTATTTTAGGAAAAGTGGCTCCCCGAGCAGGACTCGAACCTGCGACAAATAGATTAACAGTCTACTGCTCTACCAACTGAGCTATCGGGGATCATCGATCACATATTTTAGGCGCTCGCGCCATTGGTTTGCATCTTATACAGAGACTTTTTTCGCTTGCCAATAGAAAAAATTAAATTTTTTTGACTTATATTTAATTCTATATTTTTTTTACGGAAAGTTTACAGATCTTAGCTATTCTGTTCCTTGAAGTCTTGCCAACTCTTAGGGGTAATTAAGGGTAGGGACAAACAAGATTTTAAACGTTAGCCAAATTTAAAAAAACAAGAATTAGATGTTTGAAAAAGTAATAGATTTTCTTATGGATAAACCTGCGCCAAAGGCGTCGGTGAAAAAAGTTCATAAAAAACAGATAGTTAAGCAAAATGATGATGTTAAAGAGGCGCCAGCAACGCTCGAAGATTTCATCATGGGGAAAAACTTATTTTGGGGAAGGTATCCGCATTACCCTGAAATGAGCACCGTTTACCGGAAAATATTCCAAAAATACAATATTGATAATACCAAGGTTATAAAAGTACATGATGCCATTTGCGGCGCTGATATGTGCAGTATTTCGGCGGGATCCGGTCCAAATGTTGAATATTTATGTGACAAAGAATTAACAGTTGTGGTTGATAAGCACATAAAGTTATTGGCATTATCGAAAAAATTTGAACATTTGTCAGAAGATCACAATGCAAAAAAACAAGAATATGCAGCACACGTATATTCATTTTATCCCAAACTTGATGCAGAAAGTCATGTTTATTGGCTAAAGCTTGCCGAGAATACGGCGCCAGGTGGATTTGTTTTTGTGCCAAAGGTGATTACCAATTCAAAAGAAGCATTGAAAAAACCGTCTGAGAAGCTCGCAGATAATATTGAATTTATTTTTATATTAATCTTGATCATACGGCGCATTGGATAAGCGTGATTGAAAATAAAATCGCGGCATTGCAAACACGCACGCTGGAAAATTTAAAAAAACAACGAAGCATTCATTGTTTGCCTTTAAAGATGAAGTGACAAAATGGGCGTTAGAGTTAAAGCGTCTTAAAACCGGTCAGATTAAAATGATGACAGCCGTCTATAAACGCGATGACGTGTAAGAGGACCATCAATTCATTCTAATCGCGCTTAGAGCGTCCAAAGGATTACGTTTTAAAGGTATAAGTCATATACTGCTTATATAGCATAATAAAAATTTACCATAATATATATTATGCGAATTATATATGGATAAGCCGCTCTATATAAACTGCTTTAAAACTACATCCCCATCATATCTTGTTTGTTGTACCCTTCTGGTGCATTGAATTCATTTTTTTCAATGTCTTGTTCGGTTATTGATTTTAGAACTGTTTCTTCTGTTGCAACGCCGTTACTGAATTGGCGGCTCAGGATTGGATAGCCGTCCATTTCTTTTAAATAAGCAAATGGATTATCGTTTGATTGCATCATTGGCGCCATTTGGCTGATTTGTTCTAAAAACCCTTCCATCATTTCACCCATGGCCATAAATGAATTTGTCATATTCTCGCTTGCGTCAATATCGTCCCAATCAGCCACACAGAGCTCCATATCCTTTTCATTGCCTGTATAGGCTTCATAATATTCGCATGAAATCCCGTTAATGGTATCAGAGCGCCCTACTTTTCGAATTTCTGCCTTTGGCATCTCCATTTGCATTTGCGGTGCACCGCCATTCATATTTCCCATTTGTTGTTTCATCATGCGTTCGACCATGGCGCGCTGCTCTGGTGGCACTTGTGCGAGTGCTTCTTCCATGGCTTTGTCGATTTCGCTTTTAATGTTGGATGCGGTATTTTCATCAAAAATCATATATGACTTTTCGGCGTGTGAAATAATCATCATATTTCGTGATTGACTGTTAAAAATAACGTCATTTTCTTGATCAGTAGACATTTTCATAAATCCATCAGAAAAGAGGAATTTTAAGGTTTCTTCCGCATTTTCCGATGATGTGAGGTCTTTTGAAATCACTTCGACCACCTCGCCTGCGTATGCGGTTGCGGTCATAATACTTATAAGAAAAAATTGATACTTTGTTTTAAAATAGTCATTTTTGTGCCCGTGTGTTGATTATTCACAATTACGTTAACCATAACATATTTAATATAGATATTTAGTGTTTCAATTTGATTTTTTATTCTTGTCTTGAAGGAATAATCGAAAAGCCGTACCTTATAAAAAACAAAATACGGGAATGGTTGAAATGAAGAAAAATATCACAAGGCGCGACTTTTTAAACGGCACACAAGTGGCCATTGGGGCGTCGCTTCTTACGCCATGGATGACAGCATGTGGTGATGTGAATACGGGGAATATGCAGAATTTTANGCTGCCGAATGGCTATTACCCGCCGGAAAAAACAGGACTTCGCGGCAGTCATGATGGTTCATGGGAAAATATGCATGCGCATGTGATGGGCAGCCCTTTTTCAACAGATGTCAGTGTTGAGGAAAACTATGATCTTGTGATTGTTGGTGGCGGTATAAGCGGCCTTGCAAGTGCTTATTTTTACCGAAAAACAAATCCGGATGCGCGTATTTTAATCCTTGATAATCATGATGATTTCGGCGGTAACGCCAAACGCAATGAATTTAAAGTGGGCGGTGAAACGAAAATCGGCTACGGCGGCACCGAAAGCCTTGATACACCATCCGCCTATAGCCCCGCGGCGGCAAGTTTCTTAAAAGAAATCGGTATATTTACCGAACGGTTTTATGATTATTTCCATCAAGAACTCTATAAGGATATGGGATTAAGCAAGGGGATTTTATTTGATAAGGATCATTTCGCCGAAGAAAAGCTCGTGATTGGATACGATAAAAAGCCGTGGGATCAATTTGTTGCGGAAACGCCCCTTTCCTCAGATGCGAAAAAAGATTTGCTCAGGCTTACCACCGAAGAAATTGATTATATGCCTGGCAAAACATTCGATGAGAAATATGAAATCCTTAGGAAAACAAGTTATGAAACTTTCCTAAGGGATTATTGCAAGGTTCACGAGGAAATAATATCGCTTTATCAACGTTGGGGCATCACATTCTGGGCCGTAGGGATAAAAGATATTCCAACCACATCAGTGCAAGGATATGGAGGTATGCCGGGTGTTGAACACACCCTTCCCCGCACGGGTCATCGCGGTAATGAACCTTATATATTTCATTTTCCTGACGGAAATGCGTCGATTGCGCGCTTAACGGTGCGGGCATTAATGCCGGATGCGGTACCGGGCAACACGATGGAAGATGTGGTCACTGCGAAAATTAATTATTCAATGCTTGATGGCAATGATAAAGGCACCAATATCCGCCTTAGTTCAACGGTAATTAACGCCATCAATACGGCGGACGGGAAAGGCGTTGATGTCACCTATGTCAGGGGTAATAAAACCCATAAACTACGCGGTAAGAAATGCGTGATGGCGTGCTTTAATTATCTGATCCCTCACCTATGTCCTGAACTTCCCGCGGCGCAAAAGGATGATCTTGCCTATAGTGTGCGTGCCCCGATTACATATACTAAGGTGATGGTCAATAACTGGCGTGCGTTTGCGGAACAAAACATGGATTTTGTATATTATACCAATGACTTATATAAACAAGTGGAACTTGATTACCCGGTGTCCATGGGCAATTATGAATTTGGAAAAACGCCCGATGACCCGATGATTTTGCATATGTGCTATGTGCCATGGATGCAGGATCATGAGGGCGCGGAACAATGGCGCGCCGGACGTTATGAAATGTTATCCATGCCGTATCAAAGTTACGAAGATCGCGTGCTCGCGCAGCTTGATCAGGCGCTTGGTCGCGCGGGATTTGATGCGGAACGTGATATCGAAGCCATCACCGTGAACCGCTGGCCGCATGGGTATACCTATAATCCGTCGCTGGTCTGGGAACAGGAATATGCAGCGGACGCGGATAAACCATGGGTTAAGGGCCGAAAAACATTCGGCAACATCGCCATCGCCAATTGCGACGCCAACGCAGGATCAAACACCAAATCCGCCATCGATATGGCTTACCGTGCGACGATGGAGATTGTTTAGAATTAGGTTTAATCAGTTTTAATATATTTTCGACCGTAAAAAGTTACTGTTTTAGTGCCATTTTTATCTTCACTTAATGTGAATTCGTGTCCAGTTAGAGTGAAAAAAACATTATCGTTTTCTTCTTCAATGTCATGAAATAGTTTCATAGATTTTATAAACCCCCCATATGTCATATACATTTCTTGATCTCTGTTTTCGATTTTCAAACTTTTGGTATCTAGTAATGTCACTAAATCTTCTTCTTCAACCAAAAGATAAGTACCATAGTAGGCATTTTTGAAAGAAACTGGTATTTCTTGTACTTGTCTTTCTTCCACAGGAAACTCAGACCAATTTAACAAGTTGCTTACTGAATAAAAAAGTTCATTCATAATTCTTGTACCGTTATCACCATTAGTCATTAATAAAATACCTCGGCCATCAGTTAATCCAAGAAAATTAGCCTTATATCCTTCATTAGAACCTGTATGACTAAAGCTTTTTATTCCATTTTCATGATCTGTGACATCGTATCCAATGCCCCAATCTCCTTTATGAATTTGCAATAACTCCTTCGCAGAATTCGCATTTAATAGTGGTTCATCGATTTGGTGATAAATATTATTTGTGTGAATTACGACTTTCGCCAAGTCTGTAGGAGTGGTCCACAAACTTGCAGCTGCCATTTCGGGATATAGATTATATTTTCCTTCTAGAAGTTTGCCATTTGCATCGTGAGCAAAGGTAAGTTGATTTTGTATTTTTTCTGAATGGATGATTTCATAGCTGCTATGGTTCATTTTGAATGGCTCAAGTACATATTTTTTCATAATTTCAGGATATTTAAGACCAGTTACATCCTCCATTGCTAATTGTGCTACTGTATATCCGCCACCTGAATAGCGCCATTCTGTATTAGGTTTAATATCTACGAATACTGCTTCTGTATTAGCTGGAGTTTCACCATTAAGTATTTGAACTGTTGTAGGTATTTTGTCTGTTTGTTTATATCCTGAAAACCCAGTCACTGTTAAACCGCCAGTATGCGTTAATAACATTCTTACTGTAACTGGGGTTTCAATTGTTAATTCATTTTCAGAAATTTTCCATCTTTTTAGATAATTATTTATGGGGGCATCTAAACTGAGTAAGCATTCTTCTACTAGGCGAAGAGCTGCAATTGCAGATAATGGTTTTGATAATGAAGCAGCTTGAAAAAGGGTTTCATTTGTAACGAGATTTTTTTTGACGCGTTTTTAAATCCCCAAGATTTTGCCCAAGCTAATTTACCATGATTAACAATTGCTATTGAAACGCCAGGAACCTCATGCTCCTTCATTCGATCATAGACGTTAAATTTCTCAGGTTTTTCACCTTTTACGGTTAAATAGTAGGTCAAAGAATTCTCTATTAAAGCATAGTCTTAGGAAAGTGCAGAATTAGTAAATTGCGTCATAGTAAAAAACAAAATGCATGAAAAAAATATTCGCATAATACCCCCTCGCGTTAAAAACTTATAATGACAGTTATATTGAAAAAATGAAACATAAAAGGCCCCATCAAATTGATGGAGTCTTTAAAATTATAAATTATTTAAAGCTTAATGGTGTCCGGCGTCTTTTTTTGCTGAACCGGCGAACCATTCGCGACCTTTAAGCATGCAGTTCCAATAAACCCACGGCAGAACATCGGCTTTTAGAACCCACGCGAACTTTGTGGCTTTAAGTGTGTTGTTCACCCATTTCGGGAAGGTTGGCATGATTTTGCCGCCGTACCCGAATTCCGCGAGGATAATTCGGTCCTTTGTTACCGTTAACGGGCATGATCCATACCCTTCGTATAAAGACGGAAGATCTTTGCCGTCTTTATGGGCGAGAAGATTTTCAGCAACAACAACTGCTTGTTTACGGGCTGCGGCAGCCGTTTTCGCGTTAAGGGTCGCAACAATGTCCCCTGCACCGAATATATTTTCATATTTCGTGCTTTGCAGCGTATTGATATCAACGGCCATAAAGCCAGTTTCCGCGGCAAGCGGGCTATTTTTCACGAAATCAAGTGAACATTGCGGCGGACATACATGAAGTATATCGAACTTTTCTTCGACATTTGTCACGTTACCGTCGGCGTCAGTAACTGCGAAAGTAGCAACCTGATTTTCACCGTCTACTTTAATCAGGTTTTTGCCAAATGAAAGGTTTGCGCCGTATCGTACAACAAATTCCATTAATGGTAGTATATATTCAGCAACACCGAAAAGTGCCGGGCCCGCATTACAAAATTCAACATCCGCGTCTTTTAAAATGCCCTTCTTCTCCCATTCATTACAAGAAAGATACATTGCTTTTTGTGGCGCACCCGCACATTTAAATGGTAGTGGAGGTTGCGTGAAGATGGCTTTGCCGCCTTTAAAGTTTTGCACACATTGCCATGTATAAGGTGCACTTTCACGAACATAATTTGATGTTACACCATTTTTACCAATGGCGTCTTCAAGTCCCTCAACCGCATCAAAATTAAGTTTAAGGCCAGGTGCCACAACCATATGATTATAGGAAATTGTATCACCACGTTCTAACGTGGTGTTATTATTATCAGGGTCAAATGTTGCAACCGCATCTTTAATCCATGTGACATCATCTGGCATCACGCTTGCTTCTGGGCGAATTGTTTCTTCTGATGAGAAAATGCCGCCACCAACCATGGTCCATCCCGGTTGATAGAAATGTTCATCCTTTGGTTCGATAATGGCAATATTTAACCAATATTGACGTTTTAGAAGACTTGCTGCGGTTGCGATTCCTGCTGATCCCCCACCAACGATGACAATGTCAAATTTAGATTGTTCGCTCATAAAAATGGCCCCTTTATTATATAATCCTGAAAGACGCGAGCTTACATGAATTACTTTCAATATTAAAGGCAAAAAAAGTGATTATTTACTAGGAATTATAGGATCAACTTTGTATATTTCCTATCTTACACAAAATAAACTATATGGGAGCGAAATTTCATGTTTCGTAATTTAATCGTTTTACTTACATTATGCCTAACCGTTGCATCCATCGGAATGGCACAAGTTCAACAAACTAAAGGCAACTATGTTGATAAATTTCGTCAAATGGACGAAATCTGGCCAACGGCAAACTCTTACCGTACTGCGGGTGGTGAACCGGGTCATGAATATTGGCAACAACGTGCCGATTATAAAATCAATGTAATTCTTGATGAAAAGAAACACCGTATCGAAGGTAATGTGGAAATTACGTACCACAATAATTCGCCTGATACGCTTCGCTTCCTTTGGGTTCAGCTTGATCAAAACCGCTTTAACAAAAATTCTATGCAGCATAAAACGGCAACGTATAATGCACCGGATAGCTTAAAAGGTTTTGATGGTAGCCCTGCCCGCCTTAGTCTTGGTCAACTCCGTCAACAACAATTGATGGAAGATCGCGACTTTGGTTTTGAAATCAACAACGTTTCGCAAGGTGGAAATGAATTAAAGCACACTGTTGTCGGTACAAAGATGCGTGTTGATTTACCAATGCCACTTAAATCTGGTGAAAGCACATCATTTGCTGTTGATTATGCCTTTAACATCATCGAAAGCGATGTGATGGGTGGCCGCGGCGGTTATGAGCATTTCCCTGATGATGAAATTGATGGTGGTGGATACCTTTATGAAATGTCGCAGTGGTACCCAAGAATGGGTGCATACACCGACTATGAAGCCTGGACAGCGAAAGAGTTTTTAGGTTCTGGTGAATTTACCCAAGAATTTGGTAATTTTGATGTGACCTTAACGGTGCCAGCTGATCATGTTGTTGCGGCAACGGGTGAGCTTCAAAATATGAATGATGTTATGACTTCTGAACAGTTAGAACGCTGGGAAGAAGCAAAAACAGCAGACCGCCCCGTTTATATCGTGACAATGGAAGAAGCCATTGAAAACGAAAAAGAAGGCACAAACGATACAAAAACATGGCATTTCGCAGCGGAAAATGTTCGCGATTTCGCATGGGCATCATCACGCAAATTTGCATGGGATGCGAAAGGATATGACCAAGGTGGTTCTGTTCGTCCGCATGTGATGGCGATGTCATACTTCCCGAAAGAAGGTGGCGAGCTTTGGGAAAAATATTCTACAGAAGTTGTGATCCACACAATGGAAGTTTATAGCCGTGTGTCATTTGAATATCCTTATCCGGTTGCGATTTCTGTTAACGGCCCTGTTGGCGGTATGGAATATCCAATGATCACATTTAATGGTCCACGTACGATCCTTAATGATGATGGAACCCGTACTTATACAATGGCGGAAAAAGAATTCCTTATCGGTGTTGTGATCCATGAAGTTGGTCATTTCTATTTCCCAATGATCGTGAATTCAGATGAGCGTCAATGGACATGGATGGACGAAGGTCTAAACAGTTACCTTGATGGTGTTGCCGGTCGTGAATGGGATTATGATTGGGCGAATTCTGAGCCATCAGATATTATTGATTATATGAAATCACAAAATCAGGTGCCAATTATGACGCAATCTGACAGTGTTCTTCGTCTTGGTCCAAATGCTTATACGAAGCCTGCGACGTCACTTAATATCCTTCGTGAAGTGATCCTTGGTCGTGATCTATTTGATTTCGCCTTTAAAGAATATTCACGTCGTTGGATGTTTAAGCGCCCTACTCCGTCTGATTTCTTCCGTACAATGGAAGAAGCGTCAGGTGTTGATCTGGATTGGTTCTGGCGTGGTTGGTATTATACAACGGATCATGTGGATATTTCACTTGATCATATCTATCAAATGCGTATGGATACTAAAGATCCGGACATTGATTTTGCCCGTCGTCGTGACGAAAATAACATGAAGCCAAAATCGCTTTATGTGACACGCAACGAAGAAGAAGGCATGCGTTCATGGGTGCAGCGTAATCGCGATGTACGTGACTTCCACGATGAAAATGATCAGTTTACGGTCACAAATAAAGAACGTAACGAATATATCGATTTCCTTGATGGACTTGATCCACGTGAACGTCGTGAATTTGAACGCGCGGTTGATGAAGACAAGAATTACTATGTTCTTGAATTTTCAAACCAAGGTGGCCTTGTTATGCCGATCTTGATCGAATTTACATTCACTGACGGTTCAACGGAATTCATGAATATTCCGGCGGAAATTTGGCGCCGTAATCATTTATCGGTTAAGAAGCTTTTCGTATTCGATAAAGAAGTTGAGCGCGTAGAGCTTGACCCTGATTGGTATACGGCTGATACAAATGTGGAAAACAATCATTATCCTCGTCGTATCATTCCAAGCCGTATCGAAGCATATAAAGCGTCGCCACGTACTGGATTAAAACGCCGTAATGTGATGCATGATATGAAGACTGAACTTAAAGAACCAAAAAACGAAAATAGATAATGGTTACGTTAGTTAGAATATTTACTTTATTCGTGATGGCGGGCGTTATGGTAACGTCCGCCCTCGCCCATCAGCAGCGCGCCGCGATTACCAAAGTTTTATTTAATAAAAACACAGGCAATCTCGAAGTGATGCATCGTTTCTTTTTGCATGATACGGAGCATGCCGTTCAAATGCTATTTGATAAAAACGCAGATATCATTAGTTCTGAAAAAACCAAAAAGCAATTCGCTGATTATGTAGCGGAAAGATTTGCCATAAAACCTCTTAATGGTGATGAATTGAAACTTGATATGGTTGGCTATGAAGCGGACCGACAGTTTTTCTGGGTTTATCAAGAAGTAAAAGCACCGGATAGCATTGAAGGGCTTACTATGATCCATAATGCTTTACGTGATATTTGGATTGATCAGGTTAATACCGTGAATGTTGAAGGTCGTGGTGATTTAAGAACCTCAACATTTGAAGGTGATGTTGAACTTCTTTCTGTCGAATTAAAAAATCATAAATAAAATGCTATATTTAGTCAACTTATTGGTTGACTATTGCTTTCTTTCGATCTATTACTGAACCACTTGGTTTAGTAATAGGAGCTATCAATGCAACAACTCGATGTAACTTTTACCGCTTTAGGCGATATAACGCGCCGTGCTATCATTGCAAAATTAGCGGAAGGTGAAACAGCATTATCAACTTTGGCAGAACCGTTTGATATGTCTCAAACGGCTGTCTCTAAACACGTTCGCGTCTTATCGGAAGCTGGCTTGGTTTTTGTTGAAAAAAGAGGGAGATCCCGTCATTGTCGATTAAATGCGACGCCGATGAAAGAAGCGATTGAATGGCTTACTGATTATGAAACCTTCTGGAATGATAATTTCGCCTCTCTCGCCCGCCATTTTGATAAAAAAAAGAAGGATATTGAAAAATGAAATATTTAAAAACAGAACTTGGGAGTACACCTGTTATTGTTGAAGGCATTTTTTCCGGTAACGAAAGAAGAGGCTTTTGAAGCATGGACCAATCCTGATGAAGTTGTGCAGTGGCTTGGGGAAAATCCAAATTCAATGATTAATGCAAAGATCGATCTTAAAGTGGGTGGAAGATTAAGTTTACTTTTCATTGATACGGAAGAGAAAACCGGCACGTTAGAGGGAAAGTATTTAGAAATTATAGAAAATGAAAAACTGGTTTTTGATTGGCAATTCTATGAACGTTTTAATGATGGTAATGAAATAATTACTGAACAATCAGTTGTCACAATAGTATTTAAAGAAGACCCTAAAGGAACAAAAAGTCACATTAACGCATTCAGAAATTGATAACCGTGACGGACGACTTAGTGTTGGTAGTGGTTGGAACGGAACATTTAATAATTATGCAAATAGAATTGCAAAAACTTAAGGAGAGAAGTTATGGTTCAAAGAATTGCATCACGAGAAGAGTGGCTTGATGCGCGTAAAGCGCTATTAGAAAAAGAAAAGGCTTTTGACAAAGAACGCGATGCGCTTTCGGCGGCGCGGCGTGACCTTCCCATGGTGCGTGTTGATAAAGATTATATCTTTAAAACCAATGACGGTGATAAAAGCCTTTATGAACTTTTTGGCTATAATACGCAATTGATTGTATATCATTTTATGTTTGGAAAAGATTGGGAAGAAGGCTGCCCAAGTTGTTCTTATCTTGCGGATAATTTTAATGGCATTGATATGCACCTTAATGCGCGTGATGTTAGTCTGGTTGCGATATCAAATGCTCCACTTGAAAAATTAAATGATTATAAGGAACGCCTTGGTTGGTCTTTTAATTGGGCTTCAGCAGATGGGAATTCCTTTGGTGAAGATTTCGGTGTGACCTTCCCTAATGGTGAGGTTAAAGACGGAAACGGTTATAATTATACCGATCAAACATTTAATGAAGAAATGCCGGGTGCCAGTGTTTTTGTTAAATTAAATGACGGCACCGTTGCCCATACCTATTCAACATATGGCCGCGGCCTTGATATGTTAATCGGAAGTTATCATTTCATAGATATCACACCAGCAGGTCGTGATGAGGATGATTTTTCCTATCCAATGGAATGGATTAGACGCAATGATAGTTATGACGACTATTAGGGGAATGAAGTATTAATTACTGAGTATTCTTCGCGTTGACGATATTGCCTTCTAGAGGTTCAATTGAGAAGTCGCTAAGGTAAATACGCGCCTTCCCCCAGCCAATAGGAAATTGGGTATAAACTGGGATCATGCCGTCAAAACCCGGCATTTTTCCAAACCATAATCGGCTGTCTTGATCGTCGTCTTCGCGACCGCGTTTGCGCTTCTTGTTAGGATCAGTGCTGCGGATACCACCGGCAAGAAGTTCACCATCAATTTTACATATGGTTGTCTCGCCTTCAAAAACTGAACGGCTTTCTCTGTCGCGGGTTTCATATTCATCGCAAATGAAGCTTTGGCGCGAAACAAATATGCCGCCAAATTGTCTGTCGCTATATTCTGTTTTATAATCACGATTAAAATTTTTATTCATGATCATATTTAGGAATAATGTCATTGGGTCAAAGCCATGTTTATCCAAATCATCAACTGGCACATATTCAGTATCTTCACGTAGTTCCACTTCTTGAACATGATCAGTTACTTTTAGGTTGTCAGGATTAAAAGTCACTTTGTTTAAATACTTAAATTTTCCGAAATTGCCTTGACTTTGATAATATTCTTGGCGGTATTCACCTGTTCTATGCATGATGCCACGCGCCATAGTATGGTTTTGCATTTTGCCAACAATTGAAGCAATGCCTTTTACTTGGTAATCGGCACTGACTTCATAGTTATCATTATCAATAATTGTATCGCTGTTAATTTCAGCGACAGTAAAACCACCCCAATAGGCTTTATATTTAAGGTTAACTTTATATGACGAACCACTCTGCGCAGCGGCGTAGGCCGTTAATGCAAAAAATAGAACGATTGTCTTATAAAATATACTCATTTTAACCTCAATTCATTGAAGCTAACCGCTCCAATGCTTCTTTAATTTTTACTGCCTTTTGTTCTGCTTCTTCAAGACCCTTTTTATTTTCCGTAATTACATGTGGTGGTGCTTTTGAAACAAAATTTTCGTTATTTAATCTGCCGGATACAGATTTGATTTCCTTTTCAAGCTTTTCAAGCGATTTATTCAGTCTCGCTTTTTCGGCATCGATATCGATCACGTCCGCTAGCGGCAGATAATATGTTGCTTCGCCGACCACGACGGAAATGGCACCATTTGGTGCATCACCGGATAGTTTATCAATATTCTCAAGGCGCGCAAGACGCTTTAAAAGTTCTAACTGACTGTTGATCGCATTTTCCGTATTGTTCGTCGCTCCGGAAACCAACATGTCGATTTTTGCCCCTGCTGGAACATTCATTTCTGAACGTGCAGCACGAATATCGGTTATTAATGTGATTAACCACTCCATTTCTTGGCTAGCGGCGTCACCAACATTTTCAGGGTTATAGGTTGGCCATGTGGCTAAAATAAGGTCGCTATCTCGTGATGTAGAAAGTGAGCCCCATAATTCTTCGGTGATAAATGGCATAAATGGATGAAGCATTTTTAATATGTGATCCATCACCCATGCCGCTGTTTTTCGGCATTCTTGTTTTTCCGCGCCGTCATCTGCATAAAATTGTGGTTTCACAAGTTCAATATACCAGTCGCAGAATGTACCCCATGTGAAATGATATGCGGCAGAGGCAGCTTCGTTATATTTAAATGCTTCTAATGACTGTGTGACTTTTAGTGCGGCTTTTTCTGCTTCGCCGATAATCCATTTATTCAATGTTAATTTCGCATTGGATGGATCGAAATCACCAGTCGTATTAAAACATTCATTCATTTCGCAGAATTTTGCCGCATTCCAGAGTTTAGTCCCAAAATTGCGGTACCCTTCAACGCGTTTATCGGACATTTTGATGTCCTTGCCTTGTGCTTCCATCGCTGCAAGTGTAAAGCGAAGCGCATCTGCGCCATATTTATCCGCAAGCTCTAGCGGGTCGATAACATTGCCTTTAGATTTAGACATTTTGGCACCATGTTCATCACGTACAAGCGCATGAACATAGACGGTTTCAAATGGCACTTCTGGAACGCCATTTTCATCTTTCATGAAATATAGTCCATCCATCATCATTCTTGCGACCCAGAAGAAAATAATATCAAACCCAGTGACCAAAACATTGGATTTATAGTAACGATTTAATTCTGGTGTATTCTCTGGCCAACCCAGAGTTCCATTTGGCCATAATGCGGAAGAAAACCAAGTATCAAGTACATCTTCATCACGCTTAAGATCTTTTTTCTCACCATAATGAGCATCGGCTAAGCCTTGCGCTTCTTCTTCGGTATTGGCTACAAAGGTTTCACCATCAGGACCATACCATGCAGGAATTTGATGTCCCCACCATAATTGACGAGATACGCACCATGGCTCAATATTACGCATCCATTCGTAATATGTTTTTTCCCATGTCTTTGGCACAAATTTGGTGTCGCCCTTTTCAACTGCTTCAAGGGCCGGTTTTGCCAGTGTTTCTGCGTCCACATACCATTGGTCCGTTAGCCACAGTTCAATGGGAACCCCGGAGCGATCACCGTAAGGCACCATATGAACAGTTGGCTCTACCTTATCTAAAAACCCTAGTTCTTCCATTTGCGCGACGATGGCTTTTCGGGCTTCAAATCGTTCCATGCCGCGATATTTTTCGGGGACATTGTCGTTAAGATGCGCATATTCATCAAAAATATTAATATTTTCCAGATTGTGACGCTTTCCAACCATATGATCATCAAAATCATGGGCTGGGGTAATTTTAACGGCACCAGATCCTTTTTCAGGATCCGCATGTTCATCAGCAATAACGATTAATTTTCTACCGACTATCGGTAAGGTTAGCGTTTTGCCAATAAGATCTTTATAGCGATCATCATCCGCATTAACGGCAACAGCAACATCACCAAGCATGGTTTCAGGACGGGTTGTTGCAACAATAAGGAAACGTCCCTCTTCGCCATCAACGGGATATTTGAAATGCCAGTAATTACCATTCACTTCTTTTTGTTCAACTTCAAGGTCAGAAATAGCTGTGCATAATTTGGGATCCCAATTAACGAGACGTTTTGCTTTGAAAATCAGATCATCATTATAAAGGTCAACGAATTTCTTAAGGACGGCTTTGACGAAACCATCATCCATCGTAAATTTTTGGCGGCTCCAATCGCAACTTTGTCCTAATCGACGCATTTGATTAAAGATGATGCCGCCACTTTCTTCTTTCCATTCCCAAACGCGATCGATGAACCCTTCGCGGCCAAGGTCATGGCGTCGAATGTTTCCAGCATCAAGTTGACGTTCAACGACCATTTGGGTTGCAATACCGGCATGATCCATACCGGGTTGCCACAAGACGTCTTTTCCGCGCATACGTTCAAAACGAATAAGGATATCTTGAAGCGTATGATTAAGGGCATGACCAATATGAAGGCTTCCTGTCACATTTGGTGGTGGTAATATAATTGTATATGGTTCTGCGTCAGAATTTTGACCGCATTTAAAGGCACCAGTGTCATTCCAATGGTCATATATATCTTTTTCGCGTTTCGAAAAATCAAAAGTCTTTTCAAGCATTTTTAAATTCTTTTTCCCAAATAAAAACAGAAGAACCGATTATTGGCTCTTCTGTCTGAAAATATAACTTATTATTCGTTTTGTCTTTAATAAATTAAGGTTTTTTAGTTCTGGCCAATCTCGCTATTTCTTTGGCGACCATTCTTTCTGCGATTTCTGGTAGATTTGCATCTAGCCATTCTTTTAGCATAGGTCTAAGAAGTTCACGGACCAGGTCTTCGAGGGTATTGCCTGATCCTTGGTAACCGGTAGTTAGTAGCGCGGATAAAGCATCAAACTGTCCCATGATATTGTCACCTGCTTCTGATGACACAAGCGCATCTTCATCAAGGGCTGGATCAACATCATCAATACCCATATCCATTGCTGGGGCTGACGCAACTTGCTCAACTTCAGGTTCTGACTCGGGTTCTGGCTCAGGTTCTTCTTCAGGTTCATCTTCCAAGACGAGTTCATCTTCTTCTTGATCTGATTCTTCAATATTATCGAACATACTATCGATGTCGTCTTGAGAGGCATCTTCTTCAAGGTCATCTTCGGTCAATTCCAAAACATCCGCTTCTTCTGCTGGTTCAGCGTCTTTTTCTGCCTCGGGTTCTGGAGCGGGCTCCGGTTCAGCAGCGGGCTCTTTGGCCGGTTCTTCGTCATCCTCGGATATGATCCGGCGAATAGACGCAAGAATTTCTTCCATACTTGGTTCTTCTTCTATTTCCGGTTCGCTCATTTTTAGGTTCCCGCACTTAAATGTCTATAATTTGTTCAAATATTTTTAGGCAATATATTTATATCTGTTTTTACCATATTTTTTAACCATAATATTTTTATTTAATTTCAGAAGATTATCAATGTTTTTTAACAGAAATATTTAACAAAATTTTAAGATTTGGTTAATTAAACCGAATTCTTGAGCTTTATTCTTCAGTACCAAAACCGTAGATTTTATTTTCTACGCTTTTACTTTTTTCTTCTGCATCATAAATATCTACGTTTAATGCTAGGTCTTTTGCATTCAACTTCCCCATTGATGAAAGAAGATTATATGCAGCAACCATTCTATCACGAACGGCAGTGGCGTTATTCACACGTGCGTCCAATAATTCTTGTTCGGCATCAAGCACATCAAGAATAGTACGTGATCCAACATCAGCTTCTTGACGAACGCCTTCAAGGGCTATTTCGTTTGCTTCTAATTGATCCAAAGTTGAAATGATACGCGCACTCGCTTCACGGTAACTTTCCCAAGCATTTCTAACTAACTCGTGAACTTGGCGTTCAGCGGCAATTTCTTGTATACGAAATTGACTGCGACGCTGTTTTGCTTGACGAACAACGGATGCTTGAACGCCAGCTTGATAAATGGGTAAACGAAGATCTGCCCGTATTGCTGTTGCAGATGCTTCATCACCAGGTAAAAAACGATCATAGTTTTTTGTGTAGCTTGCGCCAACCGTTACGGTTGGGCCAAGACCACCATATTGTCTCTTCACTGCGTAATCAGCTGCTTTTTCTGAAGCACTAGCAGCAACGACAAGTGGATGTGTGCGTGATGCAATATCCAGTGCCGCTTTTTCTGAAGCAGGTAAAGGTGGAATTACAATATCACGCTCCAGGGTGCCTGGCTCATTACCGACCACGCGACGGTAAGCCGCACGACTTGCGGTTAAGGTTGCTTCAGCCGCAATTTTTTCGGTTTGTGCGCGTGATAGACGCGCACGAGATTGCGCAACATCCGTACGTGTAATTTCACCAACTTCGAAACGATCTTCGCTTGCTTGCAATTGACGTTGAAGTGCGATGACGTTATTTGTTGTAAATTCAAGGAATGCTTCATCACTAATTACATTCGAATAGGCGGAAACTACATTAATAAACACATTTTGTTCTGTGTTTAACAGATCTGCGCGTCCGGCCTCTGCATTTTTACGTGCTTCACCCGTTTGATTTACTGTTTGAAAACTTCTAAATACATTCTGTTCTAGTGATATCCCAAGTGATTTTGGAGTCGTTGTCGAGTTTTGGGCAAAAACTCCGGTACTATTATTTTTCTGTTTTGCAATAGATCCTGTCCCCACTATAGTCGGGCGCCAGCCACCTTTTGCTTGGTTAACTGTTTCATCAACGGCACGCTGACTAGCTCTTGCAGCTTCGAGGTCTGGGTTGCTAATATACGCGGTTTCTAATGCCGCCTTTAAATCATCAGCATTCGCGAAAAGCGAGCTACCAATCAAGGCTATTATAGCTGTTGCTGTGCCAAGAACGGGTTTAATTAGTTTAACTTTTTTGGTCATTGGTTGTACCTTTTTGTCTTTATTGCGCCCTAAAGAATCATTAGAACCGTCAAATTCGTAATGGGGCAGAACTTGCCTTGTTATGTTACCACTGTCAACATCAAGTTTTTAGTATGCGATAAACCGTATTAAATTTGCGTTAAAAGACGAATTTTTCCTCTTTTTCAAAACCTTTAAGCTTAGGTGCCATTGCATCAAATAAAACTCTAACGCCAAGAATTTTATCATTATATGTAACCAGAGACGCACGGCCAAAACCGTCCTTATTAATGATACATAAAATGCGGCCGCCATCATTAAGTTGTTCAAGCAAAGCTTTGGGCACTTCATCAATCATACCATTAATAAAAATGAGATCATATGGACCCTGCTTTGCTAACCCATCCGTGTGGGTCGAATTTATCACAGCAACATTATCACAATCTTCATCGGCTAAATTTTTTGTTGCTGTTTCTGAAAGTGTTTTATTTTCTTCAATAGCGACGACCGCATCAACAAGTTTGCTGAGAACGGCGGCTGTATAACCAGTGTTGGTTGCAACATCAAGTGCAAGTTCATCAGCTTTAATGTCTGCTTCGCTTAAGAGTTTTGCAAAGGATAATGGGTCCATCATGTAACGACCATCAGCAACTTTTATGCTTTTATCAATATAAGCAACCCCTTTACGTTCCTCAGGGACAAAGCTCTCACGATTTACCTTTTCAATGGCTTCTATTACTCTTTCATCAGTAACATCATTGGGTAAAAGTAGCCCATCAATCATATGCCTTCTATTGGCTTCTTCGTTGGTGGCTTCTGTTATAATGCTCATTTACTGTTTATCCTGTTTTTTCATAAGCGACTTTTATAATATGAATGATACGCTAATTCAATATGGTCAGTTCACAATATTAATATTTTTTCTATATTTATGAAGTGGTTTCTTCTGATCTGTCGGTAGCCGTTTCTGGGGCATTGGATAGATTTGAAATTTTTTCTCTTAATTCAATGCTCATTTCAATGTCAACAGCATTCAATGATGCCTTAAGTTGTTCCGCAGAACGCCCGCCAATAATTGGTGCGGAAATAGCAGGATGATGAAGTGTCCATGCAATGGCCAAGCTTATTGGGTCAAAACCGTTTTTATTGGCAAAATTGACAAAGTTTTCTGCGATATTATCAATATGTTTGGCGCCATATCTGACTTTATACATTTCCATTTCGTTTAAACGACCATCAACTTTATCTTTATTTTTAGTGACATACTTACCAGTGAGGACGCCGCCTGCTAATGGACTATAAGAAAATACACCTACATTTTCGCTTATGGCCATTGGCAGTATTTCGCTTTCGCATTGTCGTTTAAGCAAATTATACATAGGTTGTATGCATGCAATTGGCGCATAATTATGCATTTTCGTGATGCCAACTGCTTTCATATATTGCCAAGCGGCAAAATTACTTAATCCAATATAATTTATTTTTCCCTGATGAACGAAATCATTTAATGTAGATAAGCTTTCTTCTAATGAACAATCATCATCAAAACGGTGCATGTAATATATATCGATATAGTCGGTATTTAGTCTTTTCAAACTATCATCAAGTGCGCGTATGAGATGGGTACGGTTTAGACCCCTTCCCCATGAAATTGCGCCACCACCAGCATAACTATCAACTGGAAAATAAGCTTTGGTTGTCAAAACGACCTCTTCACGGTGGCTTTTAATGAGCTTGCCAAGAATTTTTTCGGAGTTTCCACCAGCATATAGATTGGCACAGTCAAAAATATTTATGCCTTTATCCTTAGCGGCAGCGTAAATTTTTGAACATTCTTTTTCATCTGCCTCCGCACCAAACGTCATGGTACCTAAACAGAGTTGGGATACCTTAATACCTGTATTGCCTAATCGATTATATTTCATTGTCCCTCATCCTTTTTTATCAATATAATCTTTTTTATTAAGGATTAAAGACATTATAAATATTTAAGCTATTTATTTATGAGCAGACGTGATCAATAAATTCTGCCAATTCTTTATCATAACTTGTTACCCCACCGGCATCATGTGTGGTTAAGGTGATTTCCAAACGGTTATAAACGTTGAACCATTCAGGGTGATGATCCATTTCTTCCGCTTTTTTTGCAATTTCTGTCATTGCAAGAAAAGCAGCCTCAAAATTCGCGAAAGTAAATTTTTTAAAGATGGCTTCTTTTTCTTTGGAAGCTGTCCAGCCCTCTAACTGAGATAGGAGACTGTTAATTTCTAATTTTTGATACATACTCTATCCTCTGAATGTATTTTGTATTTTTTATATTGGCGTTGCGTTTGAAGCATGTCCACCCCTAAGGCAATATTCTTGTGTACCCTTCTGATAAACATGATCAGTTTCAAGAATTGCTGCTGGTGCATATTGAAAGGAAGCGCCGATATTTTGATAAATATAATCAAATGGACGATCAACAGTCATTTTATAGAGCTCTTCATAACTGTCGATTACAAAATAACTGGCTTGTAAGTAATCAATTTTATAATCGGTACGCATGACGCGATCGACATTTAAATGAATTCTGTTTGGTGACTTGGCATTAATTGAATATGGACTTTCTTCTGGAGAAGATAAGATGCCTGCACCATATATGCGCATTCCATCCTTTTTCTTAATAAGTCCGAATTCAACTGTATACCAATATAGAGCGCTTAAAGCTTTCAATTGGATATATTGAAGGGCTTTCCACCCTGCTTTGCCATATGCTTGCATATAATTTGCAAATGATGGATCAGTAAGTAGTGGCACATGACCAAAGACATCATGAAATACGTCCGGCTCTTCAATATAATCAAAGCATTCTGCTGTTCTAATGAAATTCCCCGCTGGGAAACGTTTATTGGCCAAATGATAAAAGAATACGTGGTCAGGAATGAGCATGGGAACAGGAATGATCGTCCAACCGGTTTTTAATTTTAAGGTTTCATTGGTTTTACGAAAATCGGGAACACCACCTTTATCAAATTCTAGCATTTTCAAACCGTCAAAGAATTGATCGCAGGCTAGCCCCGGTAAAATATCCATTTATCGCCTATATAGTTGATCCCAAATGTTATGTTCTTTGCTTGTATATTCGCGTTGTTTTGGTTCTATCCAATCATCTTTTAGATATTCAGGTTTTTGCAGTTTAGCTGTAAAAACATGGTCGGATACTGTTGGCATTTGTGAGAAATCGTATTCTTGCATCTTTTTATCCATTCATTAGTATTTTACCTATTATGATGCAATATATTGGAATTTTTGCTTTATTTAATGTATTATATTAATAAAAATGACACATTTGTTTTAAAAAAAATTAATAATTGGAACTCCTGATGCAATTAACGGAAATTGATAAAAAAATTATAAGAGTAATTCAAAGGCATCCCCCTCTTGCACAAGCAGAGCAAGCGGAGCTTGTTGGAATGTCCCGATCATCATTTTGGCGCCATGTAAAAGACATGGAAGACGCAGGAGTAATCGGTGCACAAATACCGGAAGTTTCAGCGAAAAAAATTGTTTTAAAATTGCGCGCTAACTGTATGATATCATTAAATAATCATAGTTTAGAAACGCGCGAAAAATTTGAAAAACATATTGAAGAAATGGATAATTTTCTTGAATGTTATGCGACTTCTGGTGGAAAAGATTATATGCTGACCGTCGTTGCAAAGGATATGGATGATTATTATGAAATCATGAGCTCGAGTATTCTGGATCACCCTACAATTGATAGCACGCAAACCAGTTTTTTTATGAAAGAAATAAAATCGACCCGTCGCCTACCCCTCTAAAACGGCACAAAAGATTAGAAGATGTTATATACTTAACAAATAAAGGATTGCTTTTTTAAATAAACGTCTATACGGTACTGTTTGAATTTTAGTTAATGCACCTGTTTGAGGGGGATTGCTTTAGAATATTTAAGAATAAACCTTTTATGGTACGCTTTATAGCGTCTCTTCCTGAATTCCAAAGTTACCGATACTTAAATACCAGCATAATTAGAATCTCTATTCGTCAAGTTGACGAATGTTTTATTAATAATGAAGAAAGTATAAGAAAATGGCTACAGGCACCGTTAAATGGTTCAACCCTAACAAAGGCTACGGTTTTATTGAACCTGATGAAGGGGGAAAAGACGTTTTTGTTCATATTTCAGCTGTTGAAGCTGCTGGTATCGACAGACTAAATGATGGACAAAAAGTTACTTTTGATGTTCAAGAAAGCCGTGGAAAAGAAGCTGCTACTGAACTAAAACTTGTTGACTAAATAGTTTAAAAGTTCTGAATTCTGAAAAGCCGCTTATTTTTTTAAGCGGCTTTTCTTTTGTTTAAAGCATAAAATTCAGTAATACTTGATTTTACAATTTGATCTATTATTTCTAATACGATCAATAATTTTAAGGTAGAAAAATGGCTAAAATACTATTCTTTGCTGGCAGTGCCCGGAAATAATCGACGACAAAAAAACTGTCTAAAGCAGCTTTTAAAATGGCTGAGGAAAAAGGGATCGATGCAACATTTGTTGATTTAAGAGATTATCCAATGCCATTATATGATGGGGATCTTGAAGACGAGCAAGGCATGCCGGAAAATGCAAAAAAACTTAAAAAATTGTTTGTTGAGCATGACGGTTTTTTTATTGTAAGCCCTGAATATAATAGCTCATACCCTCCTCTGCTTAAAAATGTCGTCGATTGGATTTCTAGGTCGGATAGTGAAGACCTTGTGGAACCTTATAAAGGTAAAACAATGGCGATTGCTGCTTCTTCACCAGGTGGACTTGGGGGTATGCGCGTTTTGGTTCCGCTACGTATGTTATTTGGAAATCTTGGCGTTCATGTTGTTCCGTCACAAGTATCCGTTAATTTCGTTACGAAAGCATTTGATGAAAATGGCATGCCGCCATTGATAATCAACGCAACCTAATGGATGCGACACTTGATGAATTAAAATCAACGACGGATGCTCTTAAGGGCTAAAAACCTTCTTTATAAAGTCGTTTAAAGGCTTTTTCGAGTTTATCGATGAATATTTCCGCCTCTGGTAATCCAAATACCATGGGCGGTTTTCCTTTTAAGACATTGTCATAAGGTCCATCCGTGGAAAAGAGCACGGCGTCTTCGCGTAAATATTGCACAATACGGCTGGCTTCTTCAGGAGCAACTTCTTTTGTGCCGCGATCTTTTACAAGTTCCGCACCAAAGAACATGCCTTTGCCACGCACTTGACCGATTAAATCATAACGGTCCATCATATCGCGCATGCCGTCCATGATATAATTTCCTGTAATGATCGCTTTTCCACGTAAGCCATTATTTTCAACTTCATCAAGTACGGCCATACCGATCGCGCAAGATACTGGATTTCCTCCAAAGCTATTGAAATATTCCATTCCATTGGCAAATTTATCGGCTATTTCACGGGTTGTAACAACGGCGGCCATCGGATGGCCATTACCGAATGGTTTCCCGAAGCTGACGATATCGGGAACAACACCTTGCAATTGATAGGCCCACATTTGTTCGCCTGTGCGGCCAAGGCCCGTTTGAACTTCATCAGCGATGCACAGTCCGCCAGATGCACGAATTTTTTCATATGCCGCTTTTAAATAGCCATCTGGATATATAACTTGTCCTCCGACGCCTGCTATACTTTCCGCGATAAAAGCGGCTGGTCCCTCGCCTGTTGTTTTTATTAAATCTGCAATTTGTTCATCAACGCTTGCAGCGTACGCTTTACCACTTTCATCGGAATAGTTATTAAATCGTCCTTGATATGGACAAGGAAATTCGGCCAACCTTGTTTCAGGTGGACAACCATTGCCGCCTTTGCGGTTAAACTTATAAGCACTTATGGCGACGGTCGCATTTGTATTTCCGTGATACCCCCAATCGACAGCTACGGTCGTTTTGCGACCCGTATAATGACGCGCTAACCTTAACGCGAGTTCATTTGCTTCTGATCCGGAATTAACAAAGAACATGACAGATAGCGGATCAGGCATACTATCGATGATGCGTGCCGCCAATTTATTAATCCCATCATATAGATAACGTGAATTGGTATTTAAGCGGGCAGCTTGTGTTTGAATGGCATTAACCACATGCGGATTACAGTGACCAACATGTGTAATATTATTTACGCAATCAAGAAAAGCGCGGCCCGTATTATCATATAAATATGGCCCTTTGCCCCGAACCATGTGGATGTGTTTTTTATAAGCGACGCTCAATGACGGTGCGAGTACTTGTATTCTCGCTTCTAGCATGTCATTAATCGTTAGGTCGCTATGCTCAAAACTTTCTGGAATAAAGCCAAGAAGTAAATTCGGGTCCGGACATATATCAGACCATGTAGACCAGGTAGCAACTTCGCAAATGCCAGGGAAATTTCCATCTTCATAATCAAGAAGGTCAAGGAGGATTTGAAAATGCAAATGGGGCGTCCAGCCACCATTTTCGTGGATTTCACCGAGTGTGGCGATATGATCACCTGCAGCAACAGTGTCCCCAATATTAAGCTTCTTGACGCTCGCTTTTTCAAGATGGCCGTATAATGTGTAAAATTCTGGTCCCTCATCAACCTGATGGGAAAGGATTAAAACGGTGCCATAATCAAAAGGATCATCATTACTTGCAATTGCTTGCACGACACCATCAAGCGGTGCGTAGATTTTTTCAGGTGCCCTTAGCCAGAAATCAACGGCCATATGAACGGTGCGATCAGCGGGTGATCCATGACTTTTAAAACCAACACCAAGGGTAAAGGACGTACGATTTTCACCGTAGTTCCCAAGACCGTAACAGGCTTCATTTTCATCAAGAAGATTTGTAACCCAATTAGAATGTTTTTCAGGATTTAAAATATGTTCTGTGCCAGGGGCACCTGCTGCATTATCGAACAATACACGCGGTTCACTATAAATATCAAAATCAAACATTTTAGAAATTTTAATACCATCAAGCGATGTTTTTAAAGGCGTGAGGTTTCTGTGCGCATCATAGCCCCCTGCTTTTCTTGCAAATGCATTTAAAAAAGACATGCCGATTTTACGCAATTTACGTAATGCTTTAAATGCGGGGGCTTGGGTAATTGTAAGATATTCCCTGTGTTTTTCATCACTTGCGGCACTTGCGCGGTTTGATGAAATACAGACGCTCATGATTAAGCGCATGGCTGCTAAATCAAATAACACTTCAAGTTCGTCTTCGGATAGCGGAAATTCGCCTGTATATCCGCTGATAAGCGCTTTGGATACGGCAAAGATATCATCCACATCAAGAACCGCATAACCAAGTGCTATGGCAAGTTCATTGACTTGTTTTGCAAACAACATGTCGCCAAAATCAATAAGTCCACTAATTTCATCGCCCTGAACAACAAGATTATATGTGTTTGCATCACTATGAATGACACAAGAACGCATTCTTTCCAATCTTGGAACCACAAGTTTTTCATAGCGGTCGTAAAAATATTCTACTAGCTCTTTATCATCTGACTTTTCAATGTCTGCGATATATTGCTTAGTGAATATAGCATTATCAAGATTCCATAGAAAATCTGGTTGATGAGATTGAGGATGACCAAATCCTTGCATAGCCGTGGAAAAGCGCCCCAAGAATTTACCGAGGTTTTCATAAAGTAAACTACTTTTGGGAGCATCACCAAAAATATCACCTTTTAGGAAAGTAATCAGGCGGATGTTATTATCATTATGCTTAAAAATTTGGCAACCATCTTTGCCAATAATGACTTTTGGGATCGCCAATTCAGGATCAAGTGCAGCAACATGATTTAAGACGGCATTTTGAAATTCAACCAGATTATCGTCTTCTGCACTATTGGCGACTTTGATGACATATTCATCATCACCATCAATTAGACGCGCATTTTGATCCCGCTCGCTCACAAGTGGCTTAATTTTTCCCGTTTTATTGAAATAAGTTTTGGCGATATCCAATAGTTCTTGTTCACTATAGGACGGCGGTGCACTTTCAAAAACTTCCATATTGGAATCCCACTTTTGAGCTATGATTTTCATAGGCTGCATGTTTTTCAGTTAGCGCACAATAACAGGCATTTATTGCCCTGTAAATTTTGAATTTTTGTATTGTAGATGATTTTTAAGCTGCATAACTCCTTGTTTTATGAAAATTATTCATGAACATATATTAGCACGAGAGATGGCATATTTTTTGCATATAATAATTAAACTGTACGTCATCAGGGAAAGTTGGGTTTTTAAGTCTTTATAATAAGAGAGTATTCTGCTCCATCTGTTAATATTATGCGGCCATAGCTTTAATGTGCAAG
>JGI20157J14317_10000767_pt1 | contig 32032 bp, 28 predicted proteins | sample COG_07_FD_14317 | JGI IMG/M metagenome (IMG submission 14317)
AATTTCATTTGAAGCAGGTCAAAATGCTGTTGTGATTATTGATGAAGATCTTACAGATTTAGGCGCAATTAACCCTGCATTTGCTGCTTTACCAAAACTCAGACAAGCAACTGCAGCAGATTTATTGGTGCTCACAAGTGCATCTTTCATAGGGACATTGGCAGATCCAAACAATCCCACTTCAATAAATGGAGTTGCCGTACCTCTAGCTGATAAATGGGTAGTTACTGCAACTGAATTAGAAGAAATTATTGATGCAACTGACGCTATGAATGCGAGCGTAAAAGCCGCAGCTGAGAGTTTTGGAATTGCTTATGTGGACTTACAAGCAATTTTGACTCAAGCGTCGACTGGCGGGATCACATTTGATGCTTACACATTAGACACAAGTCTAGTTACTGGTGGCTTGGTAAGTTTAGATGGTGTTCATCTCACAGCAAGAGGTTATGCCTATATGGCTAACTCTTTCCTAACAGCTATCGATACGCATTATGGATCTAATTTCGTAGCTTCAGGAAATGTTGCCAAAGCAGGTGATTATCCAACAAATTACTCCCCAATGTTGCAATAATTATTTCTGAATATAAAAATCATAAAAAACCCAGAGCAATGCTCTGGGTTTTTTAATTTTATTCTATATCTTTGCAGCGCGAAAACCCAGTGTTTTCGCTTCATTTTAGCTAAAAATAAAAAATAACAAAAGTAATGTCAAAAGTTACAGGTAAAGTTGCTCAAATTGTAGGTCCAGTGATCGATGTCGAATTCGTAGCTGGAGCGGATCTTCCGAAAATTTACGATTCCTTAGAAATTAATCGACCTGATGGTTCAATTTTAGTTCTTGAAGTTCAATCTCATATTGGTGAAAATTCCGTGCGAACCATCGCTATGGATTCTTCTGATGGATTGAGTCGTGGAACTGATGTCAATGTGACTGGCGCACCAATTCAAGTACCTGTTGGAGAAGATGTCTATGGCCGTTTATTTAATGTGATTGGGGATGCTATCGATGGCTTAGGTGATTTACCTAAATCTGGATCAGCTGGATTACCAATCCACAGACAAGCTCCAAAATTTGAAGACCTGTCCACTTCTACTGAAGTTTTGTTTACAGGAATCAAAGTGATCGATTTAATTGAACCGTATGCAAAAGGTGGTAAAATTGGATTATTTGGTGGTGCTGGAGTAGGTAAAACGGTACTTATACAAGAACTAATTAACAATATTGCCAAAGGTCATGGTGGTCTTTCGGTATTTGCCGGAGTTGGAGAGCGTACGCGTGAAGGAAATGATTTACTTCGTGAAATGTTGGAGTCTGGTATTATAAAATATGGAGATGACTTTATGCACTCTATGGAAGACGGTGGATGGGATCTTAAAAAGGTTGATAAATCAATCATGAAAGAATCCAAAGCAACTTTCGTATTTGGACAAATGAATGAACCTCCTGGAGCACGTGCACGTGTCGCCTTATCTGGATTAACTATTGCAGAATACTTTCGTGATGGTGCTGGAGACGGTCAAGGAAAAGATGTATTATTCTTTGTGGATAATATTTTCCGATTTACACAAGCCGGCTCAGAAGTGTCAGCACTTTTAGGACGAATGCCATCTGCAGTAGGATATCAGCCTACATTAGCCACTGAAATGGGTGCTATGCAAGAGCGTATTACATCTACAAAGAAAGGATCCATTACTTCTGTACAAGCAGTTTACGTACCTGCAGATGATTTAACAGATCCTGCACCAGCAACAACATTTGCTCACTTAGATGCTACTACCGTATTATCCCGTAAAATTGCAGAACTTGGTATCTATCCAGCGGTAGATCCTTTAGATTCTACATCAAGAATTTTGACCGCAGATATTTTAGGTGATGAACATTATAATTGTGCGCAACGTGTAAAAGAACTTTTACAACGCTATAAAGAATTACAAGATATCATCGCGATTCTTGGAATGGAAGAACTTTCTGAAGAAGATAAATTAGCTGTTGGACGTGCTCGTCGTGTACAACGTTTCCTATCACAACCATTCCATGTTGCTGAGCAATTTACAGGCCTCAAAGGCGTGTTGGTTGATATTAAAGAAACCATCAAAGGATTTAATATGATTATGGATGGTGAATTAGATCGTCTTCCAGAAGCAGCCTTTAACCTTAAAGGAACCATTGAAGAAGCGATTGAAGCGGGAGATAAAATGTTAGCAGAAGCCTAAAAATAAACTATGTATTTAGAAATTATAACTCCAGAAGCAACCATATTTAAAGGGGATGTAGACAGTGTCTCTGTTCCTGGTGTCAATGGTGATTTTGAAATGCTAAATAACCACGCGCCTATTGTATCTGTCCTTAAGGAGGGTGTTGTGAAAATTGTTGGTAATATTACCCTCGATGATTCGAACAAAGCATACTTTGAACAAAAGGGTAACAGCTATTTATATACTATTGATTCTGGTGCGATTGAAATGAACGCTAATAAAATTATTGTATTAGCCGATTAACACTAGTTAATTCTATAAAATTGAAAGCTCAAACATCTGTTTGGGCTTTTTTTTATTTCCCCGGAAAGTTAGATTTGCGTTTTTCTAAAAATGCCGTCGTGCCTTCAATGAAATCTTCCGTGTCAAAGCATTTTCCAAACTCAGAAATTTCAACGTCATAGCCATTTACGCCGTCCATATAATTCGCATTAACAGCTCTAATAGCAGCAGCAATTGCTAAAGATGAATTTGATTTGATTTGATCTGCTAAGGTATAGCACTTTGGCAATAGCTCTTCTTGTGGCACAACATAATTTACGAGCCCGTATGCAAGCGCTTTTGGTGCATCAATCATATTGGCCGTCATAATCAGTTCTAACGCTCTTCCCTTTCCCACGAGCTGCGCCAAGCGTTGTTCCCGCCATAGCCAGGAATCAATCCTAAAGATACTTCTGGCAAGCCCAGAAGCGCATTTGAACTGGCAACTCTAAAGTGCGCAGACATTGCCAATTCCAAACCGCCACCAAGAGCGTAGCCATTGACAGCTGCAATAACTGGCGTGGAAAAATTTTCGATCATATCAAATAGCAACTCCTGGCCTTGTTTAGCTAATGACCGCCCTTCTTCTTCTTCGAAATGGGCAAACTCACTAATATCAGCGCCCGCTACAAAAGCCTTTTCTCCGCTACCCGTCAGTACGATGACTTTAGTTTCAAAATCGAGGTCTGCAGCTTTGAATGCTGAGTGAAGCTCAAAAATAGTTGCAGAATTTAAAGCGTTTAACTTCGTTGGTCTATTGATTGTAATGGTGGTGATTCCATTACTGAAATCGCTTAAAATAGTATTATACTTCATCTGGAAATTGTTTTGGAAAACGCACAGTAAATTGACTTCCTTTATCAATTATAGAGGTAAATTCAATACTACCGTTATAGGTTTCAATAATATTTTTGATCATCGGCAAGCCCAGTCCCATGCCGCTAGTTTTAGTGGTGAACTTAGGTTCGAAAATTTTATCTTCAATAGTTTCCGTTATTCCACATCCGTTATCTTTAACGGTGATCACAACATCAGTTGTTTCGGAAAAAAGTTGAACACTAATCTGTGGTGTGCGCTCCTCTGGAATCGATTGAACAGCATTCTTAACTAGGTTTGTGATGATTCTTATCAATTGTGAGCGGTCAAAATTTGCAATAATTTCAGGTTCTTTAGCGCTAAATTTAATGTCATTTTCCGTGAAAATTTCTAAAGCTAGCTCTACAACCTCAACAACATTTAGAAACTCAAATTTTTGAGCTGGCATTTTGGCAAAATTAGAAAACGCTGATGCTATGGAACTCATCGTATCAATTTGCTGAATTAGGGTTTTCGTATACTCCTCAACCTTTTTGTAAATTTGAGGGTCTTGAGGGTCAAATTTATGCTGAAAACTTTGCACACTAAGACGTATGGGTGTTAATGGATTTTTGATTTCATGGGCGACTTGTTTTGCCATTTCGCGCCAAGCTTGCTCGCGCTCGCTTGCGGCGAGTTTTTTAGCGCTTTCCTCCAATTCATCAATCATGCTATTATACGACTCTACTAAAGCTGAAACTTCTAAGCTTGCCCCTGCAAGTTCAATTTTTTGGTTGCTTTTTTCTAATCGAGTGCCTTTCATTTTGTCCCGGATGGTCTGAAGGGATTTGGTGATATATTTAGACACAAAATACGCGAACGCTATGGCAACTAAAATCATGATTAAATAGGCATAACTTAAACGAATTAGAAACTCTTTAAGTTCACCATAATTCAGAGAATCGTCGTCAAAATAAGGAACATTTAGCACCCCTAAAGGTTTGGCTTTTTCATCTGTGAATATTAAATATGAAGACCTGTAATCGCCACCGAGTCGTTTGATTTTTTCAACAAAACGTTTGGACACGCTTTGATTAAGTTTGTTTAAAATTTCTGTAGAAAGCGAGGGTTCAGTTGCTGTATTGGCAAAATTAGGCTTTGACATTTTAATCAAATTCCCTTCTAAATCATAGAGATTGAAGCTAACATTATGGATGTTGGCAATCTCATAGATTTTATCTTTAAAAATTAGGGAAAGATTGTCTGTGTTAACTTCCCACGTTGTTTCTTTTAAAACATAATCTATACTGGAAAGTAATTGTGATTCCTTCCGTTCTAATCGCAATTGATGATACTCTTGAGACTGCTCGTTATATTGATAAATAGTCACACCCGCAATGAGAATGGAAGCCAGTACGACCAACATAATCATATAAATAAAAATACGAGAACTTAAAGACAACTTGCGCTTTGGCATAGAAATAGACTTTTGTTAAATATAGAAAAAATATCTAGCACTGGACTCCATCTGCTAATCGGAACGGGTTCGTTTATATAATTTAATCCCCAACATCAAAAGAAGAGCCAACCCAATCAGACCTACCATCCCATATGCCATATTAAGCGTGCTTTTTAATAATACCAAAAACACCACCGCAAAAAGAATAAGGGTAGCCCCTTCATTCCAAATTCGCATAAAGTTGGATGTATAGTTAATTTGATCGTTTTGAAGCTGCTTGAAAATAAGATGTGTTTTGATGTGATACGCAATTAACAGAACTACAAACCCTAATTTTGCATGCATCCAAGATTGCTCAAACCAGTAAGGTGCTAAGGCTAAAAGCCAAATCCCAAATAGTAGCGCCAAAATAGCAGACGGCCATGTTATAATATACCACAACCGTTTAGCCATAAGCTTTAGTTGGGTTGCTAAAATCTCTTTTTCTGGAGATGATTTTAATGCTGCCTCTATATGGTAAATAAAAATACGCGGGATATAAAACAAGCCTGCGAACCATGTGATTACAAAAATTAAATGAAGCGATTTGATGTAGTTATAATACTCCATAATTATGATTTTGAAATTAATTTAGTTGATACTTCTCTATACAAAATAAATGCGGTGACCAAAGTAGAGAGTACATCTGACACGGGAAATGCCATCCATACCCCTAACTCGCCATACCATAAAGGTAATATAAAAATAAGAGGAATAAAGAAAAATCCTTGTCGAGATAACGTTAACAACAAAGCTGGAACGGCTTTTCCAACAGCTTGGAAATAGGCTGATCCAATCAGTTGAATCGCAATAATTGGCGTTGCTGCAAACACCCAGCGCATTGCTGTGGGTGTTTTTTCGATAACTAAAGGGTCTGTTGTAAACATCCGCGTAATTAGTTCTGGGAACCCAATCAGCATTATAAAAACAATAGACGCCATTGCCATGGAATAGATAATTGCAATTCGAATAGTGTGTTTAACGCGGTCATAATTTTGTGCGCCATAATTATAGCCTGCTATGGGGACAAATCCTTGAGTAATTCCAAAAATTGGAAACAATGCAAACATCAACATTCGGGAAACAATTGCATAGGATGTCACTGAGGTTTCTCCGCCAAAATCAAATAAAATATTATTCATTAAGAGGTAAGTTATACTCACAATTGCCTGTCTTGAGAGTGTGACTAGGCCTAAGTTGCTAATTTCTGAAACAATAGATTTTTGCAATATGAAGTGTGGCCACGAAATTTTCATTTCGGAGTTTTTCGAAATAAAAAACCAAAAAATAAAGATGAAACAAAGCAAGTATGATCCAGTTGTCGCCCATGCAGCACCCATCATCCCGAGGTCCAGAATATTTATTAAAAGAACGTCTAAAAGAAGGTTCGACACCGATGGAATCATCATTGCATACATGGCAAATTTTGGTTTGCCTTCGGCACGAATTACTGTGTTGCCCATCATTGAAAGTGCGAGAAAAGGAACGCCATATAATACGATCCTGTAGTATGTTTTTGCAGGTTCAAAAATGCTGCCTTTACCTCCAAATGTTGGAATAATTCCATCAATATAATACAGTCCAAAAAACACGAGAACAACCGTTAATAAGATGGTCATTGTAATTTGATTTCCAAATGTTTTTAAGGCTTTTGGAACTGCTTTAGCGCCCAAAGCTCTGGATATAATAGAGGAGCCTCCGATTCCAATAGACATCCCTAGTGCAGCAATAAAAAATGAAACAGGCAACACCACATTTATGGCCGCAATCGCTTGTGATCCAATCCAATGCCCCACAAAAATAGTGTCCACTAAAATATTTAGCGACATGACTAAAATCCCAATAGAGGCGGGAACTGCCTGCTTGATTAATAGTTTTCCAATGGTCTGCGTACCAAAATCGTGGGATGTGGATTTAATCATTTAGTATGTGTTATTTGGAAGCCCATGCTGTAACCCATTTTGCAAGAAGCGATACCCAAGCCGGGTCATCGTTCAAACAAGGGATTGTTGTGAACTCTTTTCCGCCAACTTCATGAAATATTTCTTCGCCTTCCATCGCAATTTCTTCTAGAGTTTCTAGGCAATCACTCACAAAAGCAGGTGTGGCAATAGCCATTGATTTTGTCCCTTCTTTCCCTAAACGTTCGATCGTTCGATCGGTATAAGGTTGTAACCATGGGTCAAATCCTAAACGCGATTGAAATGAGGTCGAATATACCCCATCCTCAAGTCCTAATTCTTCACCTACCAAACGGGTAACCTCGAGGCATTGGTGTTTGTAACAATAGGTATGGGCTTCGGAAGGCGTGATACAACACGATTTATCAATCTTACAATGGGATTTGGTAATGTCACTTTTTCGAATGTGTCGCTCAGGAATACCATGATACGAAAACAATAAATGTTCGTATGTTTTTCCTTCTAAGGATTTCTTTATCGTATTTGATAAAACCTTAATATACTCGGGATTATTGTAGAATGGTGGTAAGTCCGATAAGGTTAATTGCGGGAAATGTGCATCTCTTAATTCTTTGGCGAGCACCAAAATTGTTTCGGTTGTAGCCATTGCATATTGTGGATACAAAGGCACAATTAACACCTCGTCAACACCTTGATCTACGAGTTGTTGAAATCCATTTTTTATGGTCATACTGCCATAACGCATGGCGAGTGCGGTCGGTATTTCGACTTCTTGTTTTAATTTGTGTTCTAGACGTTCTGATAAAACAATAAGGGGAGAGCCTTCTTCCCACCATATTTTCTTATAGGCTTTTGCAGAAATTTTTGGACGTGTATTTAGAATAATTCCTTTTACTAAAAGTGTTCGTGCCCATAAAGGCACATCAATAACACGTTCGTCCATCAAAAATTCGCCTAGATATTTTTTCACATCTTTTGGTGTGGGACTATCTGGAGATCCCAGGTTTACTAATAAAACGCCTTTCATCTGTTTATTCTTTTTGTGCTGACTCACGCCGTTTGTTATTAATCATTTTTTGGGGTGATTAATCGCGTACTTGCGCGGTTCATATTGGTTAATTAAGAGATTGAATATATTTTTTGGGAGTAGTCCCATATTGTTTTTTAAATGCTGAAATAAAATGACTAGCGGTACTGTAGCCAACTTTTAGCCCGACTTCATTAACGTTGTGTGCCCCTGATTCTAAAAGTTTTCTGGCGACTTCCATTTTGTAATCGAATAAAAAGCCATAAACAGTAGTGCCGTAAATTTGTTTAAACCCTTCCTTTAATTTTTTTAAACTTAAATCAATTTCGAGCGCTAAGGCTGTAAGACTAGGTGGCTCAGAAAGTCGTTTAATAATGATGTCTTTTGCTTTCCGAATCTTAACCACATTTGAATCATCAACTAAAAAAGGACATTGCTCTATATTAGCATCTTCTCCACGATTAAAATATAAACTTAAAAGCTCATACGCTTTCCCTTTAAAATACAAAGACTTGATTGAAGAGTTTAAATTATAATTGATAAGTTGATTTAAGACAATCGCCATCGAAGGAGAGATGTGTCCATCATTATAGTATTTTTTATCTTGATTACCATCACTTAAAAACGTAATGTAATCGGCTTCATGAGAGAATAAACCATGAAATTTTTTAATGGAGATTAATACCGAAACCACCCATGATGTTGGATCAACTTCTAAATGAATCGGTAAGTCGCGTTGAGGGTTGTACAACAATAATGAGTTTTCATCAGAAATATTAAGGCTATAGGTGCCGTTATTAAATACAAACTTACACTGGCCTTTCAGGCAAAAATGAAATTGAATAAAAGAGCTATCTATTTCCTTTTCAAGGAGTTGAACTTCAGTTGTTTCATTTTGATGCGTCATAACCAAAAACCCTTTCTCAATTACCGTTTCTAAAAAAGATCCTTGAGCGCTATTTTTTTGTTTTGATGGCACACTTTGTAAGTCGTCTTTATTTAGATTCATTATAAATAAAAATTATAGGTTATGCCTTTTTTAATCTGCAAAAATAAAATTTTAAACAAAAATAGTTAAATAATCTGTGTAAACCTCTAAACGACAAATAAAGTTCTTCTAGCGTTACTTTTTACAAATCAAAGCGGTTATTTTTGTGCCATTAAATTTCCAAAAACAGTAATGGAGCAATTCAACAACTCTGAAAAAACCTATTTCTATGTCATTGGCCTAAGCTACAAAAAAGCAGATGCCAAAATGCGTGGAGAATTTAGCCTAGACCAAACATCTAGAGCTAATTTAATGGTGCAAGCCAAAGCCAGTGGCATTGAGAGTTTAGTTGCGACCTCAACCTGTAACCGAACCGAAATTTATGGTTTTGCCAGACATCCTTTTGAGCTTATAAAATTACTTTGCGACAACACTCAGGGTACTGTAGAGGATTTTCAAACAGTGGCGTATGTGTATAAAAACAGTGACGCTATTCAGCACATGTTTAAAGTAGGTGCAGGGTTAGACAGTCAAATTTTGGGCGATTTTGAAATTATAAGTCAACTTAAATTAAGTGCTAAAATTTCTAAGAAGCACCAATTGCTGAACGCATACTTGGAGCGTCTAATTAACGCGGTTATTCAAGCAAGCAAACGCATAAAGACAGAAACAGAATTATCTTCTGGGGCAACTTCGGTGTCTTTTGCCTCTGTACATTATATCAAAAAAACGGTAAAAGCTATTTCTACAAAAAACATTTTACTTTTTGGAACAGGTAAAATTGGACGAAATACTTGCGAAAACCTTATAAAGCATACCAAAAATGAACATATTACGCTTATCAACCGCACACGGGATAGAGCAGATAAAATTGCAGGGAAATTTAAACTTCTGGTTAAGGATTATAGCCAGCTTCAAGAAGAAATTGGAAACGCCGATATTTTAATTGTTGCTACTGGAGCCCAAAATCCAACAATCGACAAATTCCTGATCCAAAATAAAAAACCACTACTGATTCTTGATTTATCGATCCCTAAAAATGTGGATGAAAACGTCAAAGAATTACCAATGGTCTCCTTGGTTCATTTGGATCATTTATCGCAAATGACCGATGAAACTTTAGAAAAAAGAAAACAATTTATTCCTGTTGCCGAAGGCATTATTGAAGAAATAAAAACAGAGTTTGAAGCTTGGGTAGATAATCGAAAATTTGCACCTACGATTAAAGCATTGAAAGAAAAACTACACCTTTTTGCTACTGCTGAAGTGGATACTCACCGCAAAAAAATAAACGAATTTAATGAAGCTCAAGCTGAATTAATCAGTGCCAGTTTAGTTCAAAAAATAACCAATCACTTTGCACACCATTTGAAAGACGAAACGATCTCAACGAATGATAGTCTCGAACTCATTAAAAAGGTGTTCCAATTAGAGTCCAAAAAACATGTCTAAACTTATTCAAATCGGTACCCGCGATAGTGCTCTTGCTCTTTGGCAGGCCAAAACCGTACAGTCTCAACTCCAGCACCTAGGGCATGAAACAGTATTAGTTCCCGTAAAATCTACAGGTGATTTAGTTTTAAATAAACCCATTTATGAACTCGGTATTACTGGTGTCTTCACACGAACTCTAGATATTGCTTTGCTCAATGAAGAAATAGATATTGCAGTGCATTCCTTGAAAGATGTGCCAACAGTAATGCCAGAAGGTGTTGTTCAAGCTGCCGTCTTGAAACGCGGTAATATTAGAGATACTTTGGTCTTTAAAACCAATGAAGAGTTTTTGGCACAGAAAAATGCCGTGATTGCCACTGGAAGTTTACGTCGAAAAGCACAATGGCTCAACCGCTACCCTACACACAGTATTGTGGGGTTAAGAGGCAATGTAAATACCCGGCTCGAAAAATTAGAACACAACAATTGGAATGGTGCCATTTTTGCGGCTGCAGGCTTAGGACGCCTTGGACTCACTCCAGAAGACGCTGTGAATTTAGAATGGATGGTTCCAGCTCCAGCTCAAGGCGCGGTAATGATTGCAAGTCTCAAATCTAACACCGAAGCTATCGAAGCATGTGCACCCCTAAATCACGAAGAAACAGAGATTTCTACACGAATTGAGCGTGAATTTTTAAACAAATTAGAGGGAGGTTGTAGCGCTCCTATTGGAGCACTTGCCTATGTAAAAGAGGAAGAAGTCCATTTTCATGGCATTGTTTTAAGTCCAGACGGCACTAAAAAAATTGAAGTCAAACGCACCGCCAAACTTGGAGAGCACCACAAACTTGTCGATGAGTGCGTAGAGTTTGTTCTGAGTCGAGGTGGCAAAACACTTATTGGCACTACTGCAAAAATTGAGGTTGCCACAACCATATTTTCATCTAAACTGTTAAGCCCAGGTCAAAAAGATTTGTTTAATAACAGCCTCAAAGTAGAGAGCTCTGACTTTGTTAAAACCTCAGCAAATAGAATCAAACCTGCACTTTTAAAGGCAGCGCATAAAAATGTTGTCATTACGAGCAAAAATGGTGTTGACGCGATCTTAAATAATTGCCCCGTTGAAGATCTAAATTTTGAAACGATTTATTGTGTTGGCAGACGAACCAAACGCCTTATTGAACAAAAAATAGGCCCTGTTAAGCATTCCGAAAAAAATGCTAAAGCATTAGCCAATTATTTAGTAGAATACATTGAAGGTGCCGAAGTGACCTATTTTTGCAGTGCTATTCGCATGGATGATTTACCTACTGTTTTAAAAGAAAACAACATCAATGTAAAAGAAATTGAAGCCTATAGCACCAAGCTAGAAGCACCTAAATTAGAAAATACTATTGAGGGGGTTATGTTTTATAGCCCTTCAACTGTTCAAAGTTTTTTACAAAAAAATACGCCGGACTGTATCGCCTATTGCATCGGAGAAAGTACGGCTAGAGAAGCAAAAAACTATTTTAAAGATGTGCGCGTCGCGAAAATTCCTACTGTAGAAAGTGTCATCGAACTTGTGAATCAAAATTATATTTAACCGTTATGATCAAAAACGATTTATTTTTAAAAGCACTTAAAGGAGAAACCGTTGAACGCCCTCCAGTATGGATGATGCGTCAAGCAGGGCGTTATTTGCCAGAGTTCATCGCTATTCGAGAAAAATACGATTTTTTCACACGTTGCAGAACACCTGAACTGGCGAGTGAAATAACCGTTCAACCCATTCGACGCTATGGAATGGACGCTGCCATTTTGTTTTGTGATATTTTGGTGATCCCTCAGGCCATGAATATTGAGGTACAAATGAAACCTAATTTTGGACCGTATTTACCAAACCCTGTGCGCACACAAAAGGACGTTGACAATGTTATTGTGCCCGATGTGACTGTAGAATTGGACTATGTTTATCAAGCCATCAAAGCCACAAAAGAATTATTAAATGACGATATTCCACTCATTGGTTTCGCAGGATCGCCATGGACTATTTTGTGTTATTGTGTGCAAGGTCAAGGCAGTAAAAACTTTGATAAAGCCAAAGAATTTTGTTTTACAAACCCAATAGCGGCACACCAATTATTGCAAAAAATTACAGATACTACTATTGCCTATCTTAAAGAAAAAGTAAAGGCCGGAGTGAATGCTGTTCAAATATTTGATTCTTGGGGTGGGATGTTATCGCCAACAGATTATCAAGAATTTTCTTGGCAATATATCAATCAAATTATAGAGGCCTTAAAAGACGAGGTCCCTGTAATTGCATTTGGAAAAGGCTGTTGGTTTGCTCTTGGAGAAATGGCAAAATCTGGTGCTTCTGCATTAGGTGTTGACTGGACCTGTTCAGCTCGAAATGCACGGTATTTAACTGGTGGTAATATAACTCTTCAAGGGAATTTTGACCCATCGCGTTTGTTATCGCCGCCGGCAGAAATCAAAAAAATGGTACACCAAATGATCCATGAATTTGGGAAAGATAAATACATTGTAAACCTAGGACATGGAATCCTACCGAATATTCCAACAGACCATGCAAAAGCGTTTATTGATGCCGTAAAAGAATACCGTGTCTAATGAAAGACTTGTTTTTTAAATATATTCACGAATTGCAAGACACGATCACTTCAAAACTTGAAATGATCGACGGGACAGCTACATTTAAAGAAGATATTTGGAAACGCCCTGAAGGTGGTGGCGGACGCACTCGCGTCATCGAAAATGGTGCAGTCTTTGAAAAAGGTGGTGTTAATATCTCTGGTGTTCATGGGAAGTTACCTGCCTCGATGCAGAGTTATTTTAAGGTTGGGGAAGTTGATTTTTTTGCCTGTGGACTGAGTTTGGTCTTACACCCAAAAAACCCAATGGCGGCCACAGTTCATGCCAATTGGCGGTACTTTGAAATGTATAATGACCAAGGCGATATTATCGATCAATGGTTTGGTGGCGGACAAGACTTAACCCCTTACTATCTGTTTGAAGACGATGCGATCCATTTTCATCAAACCTGTAAAACCGCCTGTGATAAGCACAACCCAGAGTTCTATCCGACCTACAAAAACCGTTGTGATGACTACTTTTACAATAGCCACCGCCATGAAGCACGTGGAATAGGCGGTCTATTTTTTGATTACTGTAAAGCAACTGAACACATGACCATGGAACAATGGTTCGCTTTTGTCACTGAAGTAGGCGACAGTTTCTTGGAGGCCTATGTTCCTATTATAGAAAAAAGAATGCACTTACCCTATACAAGTCAACAACGTAACTGGCAAGAAATTCGAAGAGGACGTTATGTTGAATTTAATTTAGTGCATGATAAAGGCACCTTGTTTGGCCTCAAAACCAATGGACGAATCGAAAGTATTTTGATGAGCTTACCGCCTCACGTACAGTGGGTGTATGACCATCATCCAGAACCAAACAGTAGAGAAGAACAACTAATGCGGGTGTTAAAAACCCCTAAAAACTGGGTTTAATATGTATCCAATAAAAAGAAATAGACGGTTGCGATCCAATGCATCGATCCGTAGTTTAGTAAGAGAAACAATCATTACGCCAACTGATTTTTTAGTGCCCCTATTTGTAGTGGAAGGTAAAGGCATCAAGGATGAAATTCCGTCCATGCCCAACTATTACAGGTATAGTTTGGATACCCTTGAAGCAGAAGTGAAACTCCTTTGGAGCTTGGGATTAAAGTCGGTTCTTGTATTTGTAAAAGTAGCCGATTCGCTAAAAGATAATAAAGGTACAGAGGCTCTAAATTCAGAGGGGCTAATGCAACGCGCTGTAAAAACTATCAAAAATGTCTGTCCAGAAATGTTGGTTATGACCGATGTCGCTCTAGATCCCTATTCTGTATATGGCCACGATGGGGTTGTTTCAAATGGAGTTATTCAAAATGATGATACCGTTGAAATTTTGACAGGAATGAGCTTGTCTCATATTGAGGCGGGTGCCGATTTTGTAGCGCCTAGTGATATGATGGATGGTAGAATTTTAAGTATCAGAGAAGCCTTTGAAGATGATGGCTATGTGGATGCTGGTATCATGAGTTATAGTGCCAAATACGCCTCTTCTTTTTATGGGCCCTTTAGAGATGCTCTGGACTCTGCTCCAGTAGATTCTAAAAACATTCCTAAGGATAAAAAAACCTATCAAATGGATTATGCCAACCGATTTGAAGCCCTTAGAGAAACCGAAATGGATATTGATGAAGGTGCCGATATCGTCATGGTGAAACCTGGTTTAGCGTACTTAGACATTCTTCGAGAAATTAAAAACGAATTTGATGTGCCCGTAGCCGCCTATCAAGTGAGTGGCGAATATGCCATGATCAAAGCTGCAAGCGAAAAAGGGTGGCTCAATCACGATGCCGCAATGCTCGAAACAACAATGGCTTTTAAGCGTGCAGGCGCCGATATTATTGCCAGTTATTTTGCTAAAGACATCGTAAAACTTCTTGGCTAAAATCTTGACAAAGCTCAGAATTTTTAGTAGATTGCCGTTAGAAACGCTCCCAAATCGATTCTACAACTATGAAAAACCTACGGCTCATACCCGATATTCACAGGCAACAGCATATTGTAAAAGCAAATTTTGCTTTTGACAAAGAATTGATTGCGTTGGTTAAAAAACAAACAGGGGTTCGTTGGAGTCAAACCTTAAAATGTTGGTATTTCTCAAAAGCTGATTTTAATCTGAATACATTTTATAAAAACTTTGAAGGAAGTACTTTTATTGATTATTCACAGCTAAAACAGCAATCTGATTTAATTAAAAAAACAACTATTAAAATTGCCAAAGAATATTTAGAACAACTGGAAGGAAGTTACGTTTTAAAAGTACAAGACAATGGTGTGTTGCGGCTTTCTCTAGGAGACGACTATAAGGCTTCTACAAGCTTACCTGGGCTGTATATCTATCTTGGGAATAATCCAAACTCTATTGCTGATGCCTATGAAATTGGTGCGGTCACTGTTTTTCAAGGCGCTCACTTTTATGACTTGCCAGAATCTATTGGTCTCTATGACAATAGCTACATCTTATATTGGTGCAAACCCTTCGGAGTGAAAGTCGGAGAAGGAAAAATACAATAACCCCCCCCTCATTATGAAAAAACTACTTATTTTAAGCCTATTATTTGTGATTACTTGTCAATTTTCTGCTCATGCACAATGGTTAGAAAAAAAAGGTAACGGCTATTTTAAACTAAGTGCTTGGACGCTTGAAGCCGATCGTCATTATACCAATTCAGGAGCAATAGACCCAAACGCAACTCGAGGAACCTTTAATTTAAATCTGTATGGAAAATATGGACTCTCTGATAAATGGGGAATTATTGCCTACATTCCGTTTTATGTGAAAACCTATCAAAACCATCAGGTTTCTATAGTCACTGATGAAAAACTCTCAGAAGGGGAAGCGCATTCGAGTTTTGGAGATATGGATTTAGGAGTCGAATACCGATTATTTAAAGCCTCAAAGCATGCCTTTTCTGTAGCTCTATCTTTAGGAGTTCCATCCGGAGATAAAGAAGGGGGCAGCGACGGAAGTTACCAAACTGGTGATGGGGAATTTAATCAAAATATTCGTTTCAATGCTGGGACAGCATTTGCAATTTTTAAACACCCTTTTTATGCTAAAAGTTATCTTGGATTTAACAACAGAACAGCGGGTTTTTCGGATGAAATCCGATTTGGAATAGAGGCTGGAACTAATTTTTTTGACAAAAAATTGTTCTTTCTGTTGCGATCAAACACAGTTAGATCTATGAGAAACGGTTCTTTAAGTGCTGCAAATAGCGATGGAAGCATTTTTGCAAACAACGTTGAGTTTGTAAGTTTGGGATGGGAAGCCAGTTTCAAACTTAATCCTAGTTTAGGGGTTAGCATAGGTTACGAATCTGCATTTTCTGGAAAAGTTATTTATGCGGCGCCGAGCTATTCGGCTGGTGTGTTTTTTTTACTAAAATAAGGCCATTAGATGTAACTTATTTATAAGTATATTTACGGTAACTCAAACACAAACAAATGAAAAAGTTTATACTCCGTTTATCCGTTCTAATTGCCGTTCTAATTGCAGCGCTTTACATTACAGATACTGATTATCTTTTAAAAGCAGTACGCACTATTTATGCTAAAGGATACACTACAGCCTATCTAGAGGATTATAAAGAATTTAATAATGCAGTCGTTGATAATGATTTGCCACAACCTTGGCCTATTCATGAGGACTACAACACTGTCAAAGAATCGGAAACTTTAGTAAATTACAATACTGCAACAGGGACTGTCGCCTATGTAATCATAAAAAATGATAGTGTATGGTTTGAAAACTATTACGATGGTTTTGATAAAGACTCTAAGACTAACTCATTTTCAATGGCCAAAAGTTATGTATCTGGGCTTATGGGTAAAGCCATTGAGGAGGGTTATATAAAGAGTTTGAATCAGCCCGTAAGTGATTTTTTTCCAGAATTTAGCGAAGGTTTAGCCAGTCAAATGACCGTAGGAGATTTATCGTCTATGGCATCAGGCACCAATTGGGACGAAAAATATTATTCCCCTTTGTCCATTACAACACGCGCCTATTTTGATGATGATTTAGAAAAAGTAATTTTAGGGCTCAAAGTCGTAAATGAGCCTGGTAAGTCCTACAAATATGCGAGTGGAGACACACAATTGTTGGCAATGGTAATAGAAAAAGCAACAGGCAAAAAACTATACGATTATCTTTCTGAAAGTTTCTGGAAACCCTTAGGAAGTGAAAACTCAACACTCTGGCAAGTAGATAGCGAAGATCACGACTTAGTAAAAGCCTACTGTTGTATAGCAAGTAACGCCAAAGACTTTGCCCGCTTTGGGAAACTCTATAAAGACCACGGTAAATGGAATGGAAAACAACTGCTTGACTCTACATTTATTGCAAAATCTTTAACCCCCCGATTTAAAGAAAGTCCTCAATATGGATATGGATGGTGGCTTCAAAAACGTGATGATAAATCCTTTTTTATGATGCGTGGTCATTTGGGACAATACGTTATTGTAGAGCCCACTGATAATATCATTATTGTAAGACTCGGGCATGAAAAATCTCCGGATGCAGATTCACAGATTTTCTCAGATGATATTTCTGTTTACATTGACGAAGCTTATAAAATGTTATCCCATGCTCCAAAAACTCAACCTTGAAAATCTCCTGTTTTTAGATATTGAAACGGTTCCTGAAACCGCTCAATACTCAGAACTTTCAGAAGAAAAAAAACTGCTCTGGGAGCAAAAATCAAAATACCAACGTAAAGAGGAATTTAGTCCGGAAGCATTTTATGACCGCGCCGGAATTTGGGCAGAGTTTGGTAAAATAGTTTGTATTTCTGTAGGGTATTTTGCACCCGTAAATTCAGAGCGGCGCTTTAGAATCACCTCATTTTATGGCGAAGAACACGCCCTTCTTCTAGAGTTTAAAACCCTTCTTGAAAGCCATTTTTCAAAACCTAAACATGTATTGTGTGCGCATAATGGGAAAGAATTTGACTTTCCTTATATCGCCCGAAGAATGATTATTCATAACATAGAACTCCCTTTAAAATTAAATTTATTTGGTAAAAAACCTTGGGAAGTTCCGCATTTGGACACTTTAGAATTGTGGAAGTTTGGCGACTATAAACATTATACGTCATTAAAACTATTAACTAATATCCTTGGAATTCCATCACCTAAAGATGATATCGATGGCAGCGAAATATGCCGTGTATTTTATGAAGAAAATGATATTGATCGCATTGTGATCTATTGTCAGAAAGACACCATTGCCGTCGCACAAATTATTTTAAGACTCCGTGGAGAAGACTTATTAGAAGCGGAAGAAATTGCTTATATTTAAGCAATGGAGCACACCCCTATTTTAAACATTCAAAATCTTCGCGTTGCCTTTACATCCAATACAGGTTTAAATGAGGTGCTTCATGGTATCTCCTACAATCTATTTCCAAACGAAATTCTTGGAATTGTAGGCGAATCTGGAAGTGGAAAATCGGTAGCATCACTGGCTATTATGGGTTTATTACCCCTTAACAAAAGCGGCATTAGTACTGGTGAAATCATATTCAAAAACAGCGATCTCCTACGTTATTCCCAAAAAGAAATGGAAGCGCTTCGGGGTCAAAAAATAGCCATGATCTTTCAAGAACCTATGAGCGCGCTCAACCCCTCAATGTGCTGCGGAAAACAAGTAGAAGAAATTCTATTGCAACACACAACCATTACACCAAAAGCAGCGAAAACCGAAGTATTACGTTTGTTTGCTGCGGTAAAAATCCCAGCACCTAAAGATACTTTTAAAAAATATCCTCACGAGATTTCTGGAGGACAACAACAACGCGTTATGATTGCCATGGCAATTGCTTGTAAACCTGATATTCTAATTGCAGACGAGCCCACGACTGCCTTAGACGTAACCGTTCAAAAAGATATTATAAGCTTATTAAAAACACTCCAAAAAGAATCCAAAATGAGTGTTATTTTTATCAGTCACGATTTGGCTTTAGTTTCTGAAATTGCAGACCGGATTTTAGTGATGTATAAAGGCAATATTATTGAAAGTGGAACAACAAAATCTATCTTTAAAACGCCTAAAGAAGACTATACAAAAGCACTTATTGGCGCACGACCAACCTTGAAATCACGCTTAAAGCAACTCCCCACTGTTAGTGACTTTTTATCGAACACCATATCAAATCAAATCATTTCAAAGACTGATCGAACTGAATCTCATAAAGAAATTTATAGTCAAAAACCTCTATTGGAGGTCATCAATCTTGAAAAAACCTATTTCTCTAAAGCCTCTTTTTTTGGAACAAAAACAGCATTTAAGGCGGTGGACGGCGTGAGTTTTAAAGTCTATGCCGGAGAAACAATGGGGCTTGTAGGAGAATCTGGTTGTGGAAAATCAACTCTAGGAAAAGCTATTTTACAGCTCGATAAAGCCACTGCTGGTAGCTTAAAGTATCACGGAAAAGACATTACAAATCTCAACAAAAAAGAATTGCGAATATTACGCAAAGACATTCAGATTATCTTTCAAGACCCCTTCGGAACTTTGAATCCTCGAATCACTGTTGGAAAGGCAATTATGGAGCCTATGAAAGTGCATAAGCTATTTTCATCCGACGATGAACGCAAAGCAAAAACTTTAGAGATTTTAGAAAAAGTCGGTTTAGAAGCAGTTCATTTTGATCGCTATCCCCATGAGTTTTCTGGAGGGCAACGGCAACGTATTGGAATTGCAAGAACCATTGCAGTAGAACCAAAATTGATTATATGTGATGAATCTGTGTCTGCTCTTGATATTTCGGTTCAAGCACAAGTGTTGAATTTATTGAATACATTAAAAGAAGATTATGGGTTTACCTATATTTTTATTTCCCATGATTTGGCGGTTGTAAAATTCATGTCCGACCAATTGATGGTGATGAACAAAGGCAAAATAGAAGAACACGGCGAGGCCGATGCGATTTATGAATCGCCTCAAAAAGCATATACAAAAGCCTTGATAGCAGCCATTCCGAAAGGGTTGTGAGTTGCTCAAACTTGGGACGCCTAAAAATAAAATGAATTATCCCAATACAGTAAAGGCGATCAAAATAAATTGATCGCCTTTACTTTCTTAGGTACGCTTACTCTTCGTTTTATTCTGCGGTTAACACAAAACCCCAGTCGAATTCCCCATTCCCATCAAGAGATTTTAAGGTCATTTCGTTAGCCGATCGTTTAACAATAACATATTGGTGGTCTCCTCCAATATAATAGCCTATAAAAGCTAAGCCAGAAAGACTAATTGTTTCTACTCCTCCGGGTGCAGATAAAGACCATTGTGCTGTATAATCGCTGTATATATAGTTTAATATATCGGCTCCATCAGGTTCACCTCCAGACCCTCCTAATTCATCTATTAAAATTTCTCGCCCAAAAACAGTGCCGCTAGGGTCAACCGTAGGCTCGTCATTTGTTGCGTGCAGTGCCTTCAAAGTCTTGAAATGACAAGTCTTGTAAGGTTCCCACCAATTCAATATCGTCATAATAATATATTGAATCGTCACCAGCTGTACCAAAATCAAAGAATATAACTAAGCGAATATAATCTGCAGCAGGAGCATCAGAAAAATCATATAACAGATTCTCCCAACTATTTGCAACGGTGGTAGTAACATCACCCTCGTGAGTTATACTAGCATCTGCATTTTCTATTTTAAACTTCACTGTAATTCCTGATTTTGGAGACCACGTTTTAACATTGATTTGTCCAAAAGAAGCCAAATCCAAAGGAGAATCCAACTCGAAAAATGTTCCCGCCCAAACTTCAGATCCGTTTGTTTTTGTTAATTGTGCAACATTTCCACTAGTATTAATCCCAGAACTATCTGGGTTTACTACAACTTCTGTATCTGCAATATTTCCAAATACTGTAAATACTGGTGAGGTTGCTTCAAAATCTTCCACTAGCTGAGAAACAACAACTCCAGCAAAATCTTGTCTAATATTATCTACATAAAAAGTCCAATCGGCACTACCATCGCCAACTGTACCGAGATCAAAGAACCAAACTATTTTTTGATATGTTTTAGTGTCTAAATCCGCAACATCACTAAAATCTATTGAAACTTCTTCCCAAGCACTATTTCCTACAAGAGTAACTTCTTTTTCTATATTTGTATTGGCATCGTCTGGCCACCTGACCTTGTAGCGCTTGTTCAATTCGTGTTGGTTTAAGCTTTTCAATGGTTGCAGAACTTACAACTGATACGGCTCCTGTTGATTCCTTCTTTTTTTGAGTACCGTACCCGATCACGATAATTTCGTCTAGCTTTGCGACGTCTTCTTCTAATTGAATTGTTAATCTTGAACTATCAACAACCACAATTTCTTTTGTTATATATCCAATATAACTTACCGTTATTGTTGAACCAATTTCAACATTTGTGACACTAAAATTCCCATCAAAATCGGTAATTGTACCGATATTTGTGTGTTTTACAATAACATTTACCCCTGGGATGGGAAGCCCAGTAGGATCTTTTACGTTTCCACTAACATCAATATTTTGTGCGCTTGTAAACGCTACAAAAAATAGTGCTAGAATTTTTAAGACCATTTTCTTCATAAGTAGTATTAGTTTTGAGTTACTATTAAAGCTACTTACTTATTAAGTTATTCTAAAAAAACCTACCTATACAAAAAATATACACCTTAAAGAGTACTAAAAAAAATTAAAGGAATTCGTCTTAATATATTGACTGTAAATTATTTAAGGCACAAACGTAATGTCTTAAACCGTTCTTAAAAAACAGCATTGTAAGGAAGTTGTTGGGGTAAATTATGATAACCAATAACTTTTTTTACATACCAATTATAGTGTTAAAAAGCTGATTATGTGTTTTGTATCCATTTTTTGTTGCAAACAATTCAGTGATAAAATAACACATTAAATAGAGGGCTTTAGTATTGACACTCGCTTTTATGAAATGTATGAGTTTATAAGAGCTTAGTTAAAAATTTAAGGCCTCAAAATAAAAAGTGATGCCACTCATAATAATATTCGTAAATTATTAGCGATTTTAATGTGTTTAACTTTAATTAAAAATTATTCTACAAAAAACGTTTTGTACTTTAAAGTATAAACATAACATTATACGATCCATAGGATGCTTGATGAATCGTTTGTACAGAGTTTCTTATGCTAAGTCAGAAGATTAAGTGCCATTACTCTTGGCAGCAGCCATCCCGAAAGGGTTTTATAACACCATTTCAGGAACCACGCCTTCAACCGTAAGATGACCTTCCGTGGCGTGTTGAATGGTTTCTACAGATATTCCGGGCGCACGTTCTAACAGCTTAAAACCGTCGTTTGTAACCGCTAAAACCGCTAAATTGGTCACAATTTTTTTGACACAACCAACGCCAGTTAGAGGCAATGTACAGCGTTTCAAAAGTTTAGATTCTCCTTTTTTATTGGTATGCATCATCGCTACAATAATGTTTTCGGCACTAGCCACCAAATCCATTGCACCCCCCATACCTTTGACCATATAGCCTGGAATTTTCCAATTGGCAATATCGCCATTTTCTGAAACTTCCATCGCTCCTAAAATGGTGAGGTGGACATGTTTTCCACGAATCATAGAAAAACTAGTGGCAGAGTCAAAAAAACTAGCGCCATTAAGCGTTGTAATAGTTTGCTTTCCAGCATTGATCAGATCTGCATCTTCTTCTCCTTCAAAAGGAAATGGTCCCATACCCAAAACGCCGTTTTCACTTTGAAATTCAACGTCTATATCATCGCGTACAAAGTTGGCAACAAGTGTAGGGATTCCGATGCCAAGGTTTACATAGAATCCGTTTTGGACTTCTTGTGCAATACGTTTAGCTATACCATTTTTATCTAACATGCTTTTATGATTTTTGTCTTAGGGTACGTTTTTCGATGCGCTTTTCGTAGTTCTTGCCCTGAAAGATACGTTGTACAAAAATTCCTGGAATATGAATTTGGTTAGGGTCAAGTGATCCAACAGGAACTAATTCTTCTACCTCAGCAACCGTAATTGTAGCGGCACCACACATATTGGGGTTAAAATTTCTGGCGGTAGCTTTAAATATTAAGTTTCCTGCCGCATCGCCTTTCCAGGCTTTTACTAAGGAAAAGTCGGCCTTAAAAGCGGTTTCTAAAACATACATTTTTCCATCAAACTCGCGTGTTTCTTTGCCTTCGGCGACTTCTGTACCGTATCCGGCTGGGGTATAAATAGCCGGAAATCCAGCTTGTGCAGCACGACAACGTTCTGCCAGAGTGCCTTGCGGAATCAGTTCAACATCCAATTCACCTGACAGCATTTGACGCTCAAACTCGTCATTCTCGCCAACATAGGACGATATCATTTTTTTGATTTGGTGTTTTTGAAGCAATAATCCTAATCCAAAATCATCAACGCCTGCATTGTTAGAAATACAGGTGAGCTCTTTAACGTCCATATCAACCAATTCAGAAATTGCGTTTTCGGGAATACCACACAATCCAAAACCACCAAGCATAAGAGTCATGCCACTTGAAACTCCCTTTAGAGCTGCTTTTACATCCGCTACTTGTTTGTTTATCATAGGTTAAATTTAGGTAAAAATGTACAAAAAAAATCTTATTAATTCATAGATTCCCTTAGAAATCAATGTCTGGTGTAATCGGCGATGTATCTTCCGGAACCGGTTCTCCTTCTTCAACTATGGGCTCACACTCGACTTCAATCGTCAAATCTTCAGGGGCTTCAAAATCGTCTTTGGAAATTCCTAATGCTTCCAATGCGTAGCAACTTCGCATATAATTTGCCCATATTGGAAGTGCCATAGAAGCGCCTTGTCCATAGGCGATTGTTTTGAAATGTGTGGCGCGATCTTCGCCACCAACCCATACTCCAGTAACTAAATTAGGAACCATACCCATAAACCACCCATCACTTTGGTTTTGTGTTGTCCCTGTTTTTCCAGCAATCGGGTTCGTAAATTCGTATGGGTATCCTGTAACAATTTCCTTGTAAACCAGTTCATCTTTGAGAATTTTATGTCGCAAGCGCTGACCTGATCCAAATTCTGTAACACCCTCCATTAATTTAACCGTTACATAGGCGACTTCTTTGCTTAGAACATCTTTTGTTTCTGGAGCATCTTGAAATAATAGGGTTCCATTTTTATCTTCGATGCGGCTTACAACAACAGGCTTGGTGTACACGCCTTGATTTGCAAAAGTAGCATAGGCCGCTACCATTTCATAAACACTTAAATCAGGTGTTCCAAGAGCGATTGAAGGGACTGCCGGGATGGTCTGTTCTACACCTAAACTACGTGCCAAATTGATAACAGGTTGCGGTCCAATTTCGTTCATTAAGCGCGCCGTAATTGTGTTTCTAGAATTTGCCAAAGCAGACTTAAGCGTTTCAAATCCACCATAGTTACCGCTAGAATTTTTAGGTGCCCATGGTTTCATATTTCCATATTTTAGGGCTTCAATTGTAATTTGTGATTTCGGAAACGTATCACATGGGGATAAGTGAAGTTGATCGATTGCTGCCGCATACACGAAAGGTTTAAATGTGGACCCTACTTGACGCTTACCTTGCTTTACCATGTCATACTGAAAGTGTTTGAAATTGACACCTCCAACCCAAGCTTTGACATGGCCTGTTTGTGGCGTCATTGAGAGCATTCCAGTCCTTAAAAAAGATTTATAATAGCGCATAGAATCTCTAGGCGTCATGATAGTATCTATTTCATTGTTATCTGCTGTCCATGAAAATATTTTCATTGGAATAGGTTTATCAAAGGAAGCTATGATTTCCTCATTCGATTTTTTAAGATCATATTTCATTCGGCGCCAGCGTTCGGAACGTCTCATACTGGATTGTAATAATGCCGTAATCTCTTCAGGTTCTAAATCTAAAAATGGAGTTGTAGGATTTCTTCTTTTAGTGTTTTGAACAAAAAACTCTGCCTGTAATTTTGCCAAATGTTCTCTCGTAGCAGCTTCTGCAAAGGTTTGCATTCGAGAGTCTATCGTTGTATGAATTTTCAACCCGTCCTTGTAGATGTTGTATTTGTCTCCATTAGGTTTTCTGTTTTCAGGAGCATTCACCCATTCTTTCATAAACCCACGCAAGTAGGAGCGAAAATAAGTCGCAATTCCTTCTCGGTGCGACTCAGGTGAATAATTGAGCCCTAAAGGCAGTTTTTGAAGTGAGTCTTTACGCGTTTCTTCAAGAAATCCATATTTAGCCATTTGACTTAATACAACATTACGGCGGTTTCTGGTTCCAATAGGGTTGCGTTTTGGGCGTGGATTATACAACGACGAATTTTTAAACATACCTACTAGCATTGCCGATTCGTTGCATGATAACTCTATCGGTTCTTTTCCAAAATAAATTCTTGAAGCTGATCGAATTCCGTCTGCATTATTTCCAAAATCATAGATATTGAAATATTGCGCAATAATTTCTTCTTTGGTGTACTGGCGCTCTAGGCGAGTAGCTATCACCCATTCTTTTATTTTTTGAATGATTGCTTCTAGTTTGTTTTTAGTTCTAACACCTACAAACAATTGTCGGGCTAATTGTTGTGAGATTGTACTCGCACCTCCTCTTTTACCTAAAAACGCAAATGCCCGTATGGTACCTCTAACATCTATTCCTGCATGATCAAAATACCGGACATCTTCCGTAGCTATAAGAGCGTCAACAAGATGTTTGGGCAGTTCATTAAATGCTACTGGAGTTCGGTTGTCTTCGTAGTAGAATTTCCCTAACGTTTCGCCATCAGCAGAAATAATTTCTGTTGCCAAATTAGTACGTGGGTTTTCTAGTGCAGTGTGATCTGGCATAGCACCAAAAGCCCCAAAAGACGCCAAAATAAAAATGAGGGCGACTCCTAATAAAGCCGCCAAAAACGCCATCCAAAACCAACGAATTGGCTTTGAATAATTTTGAGATCTTTTCTTTCGCTTTGCCATAATTGTTAATTACTTAGAGGTTCTATACTGAATCCAACGTCAATTATGCCTTCAAGATTTGCAATGCCGTTAGGCTCTCCTCGTTGTCGCATTGCATGCTGAATTTGGATTTTATAAGTCCCTTGTTCATCAAAAACAAAAGGGGTTTCATAGCCTTTTAACCAAAGTTTATGTTCTTTTACGGTTGTAAACCCCGTACCCAAAAGCTCCCCATTTGGCTTGGCCATGAGATACTCTAGTGTGTCTTTTGAAACTTTTCCATTGGGATAGTTTAATTCGACGATTAAAAATAAATTACTAAACTTATACGCTGTTGTTGTTCGTAAATTAACAAATAAATTATACGGGTTTATAGTATCAGGGGCAACAAAGTCGTAACGAATCGTTTGGTGTTTATCCCAGCTGTCTGCAATAGAGGTATAGCGATCAAAGGGCTTATGCTGTTGACATGAGAATGTTACAAAAGCAAAAAGAAAGAGCCATTGTACTGATTTACTTAGCATTATTATTTTGGGGTCTTGGTTTTTTGTTATTTCTATTGTTTCTGTTGTTCTTTTTGCGCCTCTTGTTTCTTTTGCGGTTTTGATTTTTTGGACCATCAAATCGCGTTAGACTATCCTGACCTACAACGTTTTCAAAATCTACTTTAGTATCTTCAACTACGTCTACGGCATACTCTTCTAAACTAGCAACTTTCTTCTTTTTAGTATTAATAGCAATAATCGCGTTGGCTTGAGCGGTGGTTAATTTATGCCAGTTCATCCATTCTCCTTCATATGCATACCACATATGCCCTTTAAAAATATCCGTTTTTTGACAAACGGCTGTTCCTTTTTCGGTACGTAATTTAATCTCTGTTTTCGGAAATGATTTTAAGGCATCAAGGTAGGCATCTAATTCATAATTTAAACAACACTTTAATTTTCCACATTGCCCCGCCAATTTTAAGGGGTTTAAAGACAATTGTTGGTAGCGCGCTGCAGAAGTATTTACAGATCTAAAATCTGTGAGCCATGTAGAGCAACACAGTTCGCGTCCACAAGAGCCAATCCCGCCAAGTCGAGCAGCTTCTTGTCGAAGACCAACCTGTTTCATTTCTATTCGGATTCTAAACTCTCTTGCAAACAGCTTGATAAGTTCCCTGAAATCGACGCGCTCATCTGCGGTATAATAGAATGTTGCTTTGCTAGCATCACCTTGAAATTCTATATCCGAAATTTTCATTTTTAGCCTTAAATCAATCGCAAATTGTCTTGCTTTGACTTTCATCGGTTCTTCTTTGTCTCTGGCTTCAACCCAAATATCGATATCTCTTTGAGAAGCTTTTCGATAGATTTTAAAAACCTCTTCAGGCGTTTCCGAAATTTTCTTGCGTTTCATCTGAACTTTGACCAATTCTCCAGTCAATGTTACCATGCCAATATCATGCCCCGAAGCCGCTTGAGTAGCCACAACATCACCAATGCTTAGCGTTAAATTTTCAGTGTTCTTATAATAGACTTTACGGCCGTTTTTAAAACGAACTTCAACCCAATCAAAAGGCGTTGCACCGTTGGGTAGAGTCATGTTTGATAGCCAGTCAAAAACGGTTAGCTTATTGCAGCTATCTGTTCCACATGTTCCATTATTTTTGCAGCCTTTTGGTTGACCATTTTTTCCTGTTGCACAACTTGTACATCCCATAATTTTATATATTGAATTTGTCAATGCAACAGCATTACAAATGCGTATTAATCCTGTGATTTAAAACGTAAATATAAGATTATTTAAGGACTTAAAAAACGAGGTGAGTGCTATTTTTATAGCTTATAACAACACATGCTACACTATAAAATCAAGACACTTTCGGGTTTTTAAGGGGCTCAAAACTATTTCTTAGATCTTTTTTATGAGGCAAGTGATCGGTTCGTCCTTTTTTAAAAATATCATTACTATTTCCTTGTCCTTTTCGAAGTAATTTTTGCTCCTCGGGTGGTAATCGATTTATTTCCATGCAATGTGTAGAGCAACAATTTTCCATGGATTTTTTGCAGGAATCACACTGAATAAACAGCAAATGACAGGCATCATTCGCACAATTGACATGAATATCTGCAGGCGCTCCACACTGATGACAACTTGCAATTACATCGTCTGATATTTTCTCAGCACGACGCTGATCAAAAACAAAGTTTTTTCCAATAAACTTATTTTCTATCGCCTCATTTTCTACCTGACGTGCATAGTTAATGATTCCTCCTTCTAATTGGTACACATTCTTGAACCCTTTGTGTTTATAGTAAGCACTGGCTTTTTCGCAACGTATGCCTCCAGTACAATACATGACCAATTTTTTGGTTTCTTTATATGCTTTAAGGTCATCTTCTATTAAATCCAAAGACTCACGAAACGTGTCAACATCTGGAGTTACGGCGTTTTTGAAATGACCGATTTCACTTTCATAGTGGTTTCTCATGTCTACAACTACGGTGTTTTCATCTTCAATCAATGTATTAAATTCCGACGCATTCACGTGTATCCCTATGTCCGAAGAATCAAAAGTATCATCATTCAAACCGTCCGAAACGATTTTATCACGGACTTTGACTTTGAGTTTTAAAAACGATAGTAAATCATGTTCAATGGCAATATTTAGCCGGACATTTTCTAGAAAATCAATCGTGTCTAAATGGGTTTTAAAAGCTTCAAAATTGTCTGCCGGGACTGAAAGCTGCGCATTAATGCCTTCATGAGCAATATAAATTCGCCCCAAAACATCGATGCTGTTCCAAAATAGAAATAAATGATTTCTTAAGACCTCCGTGTTATTGATTTTTGAATACTTGTAGAAAGAGATCGTTAGGCGGTCTTTACCAGCCTTTTGGAGGAGTTCAGCTCTTTCACTATTGCTTAAGGTATTGTACAGTTGCATGCTATACTAATTTTAAGTTTATATGAATCGAATTACAAAGGTAGTCGTTTTTGAAACAATCCTTTAAAATGAGGGTCAAAAAGTTTAAAAATAATATAAAAAGGTTCGTTAAAATTTTCAAACTTTACAAAAGATATCTTACTTTAGCAAGAAGAAAGAATTAGATACAAAACACTTATGAGCAGCGAAAAAGACGCAAAATTAAAAGCCCTCAAGCTAACTTTAGATAAGCTTGACAAAGCCTACGGAAAAGGCACCGTAATGAAAATGAGTGATGCCCCAGTGGTCGATGTCGAAGTGATCCCTTCTGGATCCTTAGGATTAGACATTGCCTTAGGCGTTGGTGGCTATCCGAGAGGCCGTGTCATTGAAATATATGGTCCAGAATCTTCAGGAAAAACAACACTTACATTACATGCCATTGCAGAAACACAAAAAGCAGGTGGTATTGCCGCATTTATTGATGCTGAACATGCGTTTGATCGGTTTTATGCTCAAAATTTGGGCGTAGATATTGATAACCTCATCATTTCTCAGCCGGATAATGGCGAGCAAGCCCTTGAAATTGCCGATAACTTAGTGCGTTCTGGCGCTATTGATATGGTGGTTATTGATTCTGTAGCAGCATTGACACCAAAAAGTGAAATTGAAGGCGAAATGGGAGATTCTAAAATGGGCCTTCATGCCCGTTTGATGTCTCAAGCTTTAAGAAAACTGACCGGATCTATCAGTAAGACAAACTGTACTATGATCTTTATTAACCAATTGCGTGAAAAAATTGGAGTAATGTTCGGAAATCCTGAAACAACAACAGGGGGTAATGCCTTAAAGTTCTATGCTTCTGTTCGTTTAGATATTCGTCGTTCGACACAAATAAAAGACAGTGATGGTAACGTACTTGGTAATAAAACACGTGTTAAAGTTGTTAAAAATAAAGTTGCACCACCTTTCCGTTTAGCAGAATTTGACATCATGTATGGAGAAGGCGTTTCTAAAGTCGGAGAGATTTTGGATGTGGCTGTCGAGCATGAAATTGTTAAAAAGAGTGGTTCATGGTTTAGCTATGATGACACAAAACTAGGACAAGGTCGTGATGCAGTCAAAAACATGATCAAAGATAATCCAGAGTTGATGGAAGAACTCGAAGAAAAAATAAAAGCCGTTTTGAAAGCTGAAGCTTAAAACACAAGACGTTTAAAAATACCTCTTAATTAAAAATCCCGATTAGTCGGGATTTTTTATGCTTTTAAATCTGCTTCCAAAGCCTTTGAAATGAGCTTAAAAACTTTTTTACTGAGTTCTGTAGTGTCGTCAATTGACAACTCTTTTGTAGAAATAGTTGGGTGTACTTCTACGCGCATTTTTCCTGGGCCACCGCTAAAGAAGGTATAAGACAAACGTTTTTTATTATCAAAAAAAGTCATGGGAACTAGTGGCACTTTGTGGTTGATCGCTAGTCGGAATGCGCCTGCCTTAAAACGGTCTAAAACAACAGATTCGTCTGGGACACCCCCTTCTGGAAAAATACAAATACTAGAGCCTTGTTTGATGCGGTTTTGAGCCCGTATAAATACGGCTTTTCGGCTTTCTGGACTGCTGCGATCGACTAAAATACAGGTCCTTTTATAAAAGAATCCGAAGATTGGGATTTTTACCAATTCTTTTTTACCGATAAATACAAACGGATGGTTTCTAAACGCCACCAACATCAGCATGATGTCAGTCATCGAGGTGTGATTGGCAACAAATACATAGCTTTGTCCTTTTACTAGCGGCTCCGCACGTTTGATGGTCCAATAATACCCCATCCCAATAAGTATGATTTTGGCCCAAATTCTGGCTAACCTAAAAAAGAAGGGGTACCATTTTTGTTTCAATACAGACAAAAACAATAGTGGAAACATCACAAGAATAGGAACAGCGACTAGCACATAGAACCAAATTCTGTAGAAAACCCACAAGGGATATTTTATAATTTTAAGCACGCCCAAAACTACTAAAAAAAATGAGCTGTTAAACCAAAAAAATGGCTTTACTACTAATTTGAACACATCACTGCAAGATGATTCGCTGAAACGCTTATAAAAAATAACAGCCTTTTGACTACTTTTAACTATTTTTTTTTACATTTATAGCAGACTTAGACCCCAAATCTGATTCTTCCTTTTTACCAATTTCATTTTTTTAAAGCAATGTCGTGAGACTTTGTTTACACAGCGGTGTGCGTGTCTGTGGTGTTTTAAAAATGCAAAAATAGCATTTCGCCGCACTATACGCAGTAACGTCTTGGGCTTTTAATTGATTCCTCTGGTACGATGAATTGAAAAAAAAAGACGTTAGCAAGCCTTAAAACTAAATATTAACACTTAAATATTTTTGATTATGAAAACAATTACTTTCTTTCTAACAGTTCTTTTTTCTGTTTATTTTACCAATTCTTCTTTTGCTCAAGTTACATTAGCTGCGGGGGATATCGTAATTCTTCAGTTCAATTCTGATGGAGGAATTGATGAATTAGTATTTCTGCCCTTAGTTGATCTTCCCGCAAATTCGATTATCTACTTTTCGGATGGGAGTTGGGATTCTAGTACTTCTGGTTTTGGGCTTGCAACTGAACGAGGTATAAAGTTTACCGTGAATGCTAGTGGAATTACGGCAGGTACATTAATTAAATTGCTCAACCCAACAGCAGCATTATATGAATTAGAGCCTTCTTCATTAGGGTCTTTAGAGTTTTATGAAGTAGATGGCAGTGTTGAAACAGAATCTTCAAGAGAATTAACTCTAAGTGTTGCAGGAGATCAAGTGCTCATCTTTCAAACACCTGATGGTGTAATAACGAGTACAATAACATTTATTTATGGGTTTAATACCAGGTCAGCAGTTGGTTATATCAACGGGTGGCAAGCTGACACTAATGCTTTAAGCACTACCTCAACAGACAGTCATTTACCGCCCGGTTTAACGGCTTTAAATTCTTCTCAATCAAATAAAACAACTGCAACTGCCTTAGGAATATCTGGACTTAGTGGAGGGCATGTTGATAATTGGCAGTATACAGGACCTTTTACTGGCGCTAATAGAAGTGAATGGTTAGAAAGGATTCACACGTTGGACAACTGGTCAAGCGATGATGCTACAGTGTATTCCCACACTGCAATTGCAGGTGGAGCCAGCAGTGTAACTGTTAGTAGTACTCTAGGAACTGATAATTTTAAAAGTGAAACAATAACTGTTTTTCCGAACCCTTCTTCAGATTACGTTCATGTTTTAGGAATAAAAGACGTCACAGATTATGTAATACACAATAGTAATGGAACCGAAATCAGTAAGGGACGCCTCACAAATAATGAAA
>JGI20157J14317_10000772_pt1 | contig 31994 bp, 34 predicted proteins | sample COG_07_FD_14317 | JGI IMG/M metagenome (IMG submission 14317)
CAGCGCTCAGGCCTCATATATCACGGGACATAATTTTCTAATAGATGGCGGCGTCTATAACGGGACGTTGTAAGCCAAATAATTTAATAAAATCATGAGGATATAAAATTAGCCCTTGTTTTTATTGATTTGCTTGAGCGCCGGTCCATTTAAATTTTTGAGAGATGTTTTTTTAAGAATTCGGACCCTTATTTTTTTTATAAAAATACTTGAATTTCTCTACCGAAACCGTATAGTTCGGCGTTCGAGTATTTTGATCAGTCGGTAGCTTACGTTTCTGTCTGGTCGCTGGGTCGTCCAGAGAACTCAGTGGGAATTGCAGCCATGTGAACTTTTGGGCGGGAATCGCGGTTTGGGTACGCGTCCTCGACGCAACGCCGAGGCATAGCCTCGCATTTCGTAGGGAGATNGTGATATGCGTAATCTCAAATTGAAGCAGGTTCGTCCGGTCGCAACGGAGACAGAAACGCTTCATAAAAACGGGGACGACTTAGGTCTCCATCTTGTAGGTCATTCCTCTCAGGAGTCTCCCGTGGGTGGCTTGCGCGCTGTAAAAGACACGCCGGGTCTACACGTCATGGGTGATCTTTATGACGTGACGTGTGACAACGAGTTTATGGTGAACGCCGATTTGTTGAGGGAGCACTGTCTCAGGCTCGTTAGAGATGCTGGCTTGTCTAGCGTCGGTGAGTTTTTTCATCAATTTGGCGGTGACGGTGGTGTCACAGGAATGGTTGTTCTCGCGGAGTCACACATGTCTTTGCACACCTGGCCGGAAAAAAATTATGTAACAGTCGACGTATACGTCTGTAGTTATTCTCAAGACAATCGTCCCAGGGCACGACAACTGTATCAATCTTTGCTTGATACATTTAAGCCAGGTTATGAAAAGTCTCATGCTGTAGAACGACTTTAAGTCTTAATTTCATTGGGTTGAACTATTAGATGGCAGATAAGAGCAAGGATCAGTATTTTCTTGAACGTCTTAACGATGGAATAGGTTTCTGGGTTAAGTCAAAAGAAAGGCTTGCTCACGCCAAATCTCCATTTCAAGACATCGAAGTTTTAGAAACGGATTTTGGGCGGACTCTACGTATTGACGATTATTTCATGACGTCGGATAAAGATGAATTTTTCTATCATGAAAATATGGTTCACCCAGCTGGAATTGCGCACTACGCACCAAAACGAGCATTAGTTATTGGTGGGGGAGACGGAGGGGCGGCAGAGGAATATTTAAAATACTCCTCAATGGAAGAAGTCGTCATGGTCGAGATTGATGAGGTTGTGGTGGACTTTTGTAAAGAGCACCTACCTTTGGTTCATCGCGGCGCGTTTGATGATGCGAGACTAAAAGTGGTGATCGCTGACGGTAAGAAGTATGTGGAGGACTGTCAGGAACAGTTTGATTTGATGATGCTTGATTTAACAGACCCTTTTGGTCCCTCAGAGGCCTTATATAGAGTAGATTTTTTGGAGCACTGTCGACGTATATTAGGCCCAGAGGGTGTATTATCCATGCATCTGGGTTCACCCATTATGCGGCCCAATGTCTTTCAACGTGTATACAGCTCTTTAAAAACAGTTTTTGGTGTAGTCCGTCCTTATTTGGTGTACGTGCCCTTGTACGGGACAATGTGGGGAATGGCTACGGCTTCCGTTCAAACGGATCCCTTGGCGCTGAACAGTGAGAATGTAGAGGAGCGACTCAAGACCCGTAAAATTAACCATCTTCAGTACTATAATGGTGACACCCACCGGGGCGTGTTTGCCTTACCGAATTATGTGCGAGATCTATTGACTGCAGATCTTAGGCCCATAACCGAGCTAGATCCGATGGACGAGCCTGGCTTAGATCCCCGAAACCATATACCGTTAAAGGTTGTGCAACTGGACCAAGAATAAGAGCGAAAAATAAAGTAGTTTGTCGGTTTGTTCTGTTTGAGGTGAAAGTTAGCGTAACATCGAAAAATAGAGAGAGATGATGACAGGATCCTTAAGAGGCTTAAAAGTCTTAGATTTTTCGACATTGTTGCCTGGTCCTATGGCAACGCTATTTCTGGCTGAGGCGGGCGCGGAAGTAATTAAAATCGAACGGCCAGAGACAGGCGAAGATATGCGGTATTACCCACCAACATGGGGGGATAGTAGCGTTAATTTCTCGTTACTAAATCGAGGAAAAAAAAGCGTCACTGTAGATTTAAAAAATCAATCTGAACGAGAGAAGCTCATTCCTTTGATTGAACAAGCTGATATTTTTGTGGAGCAATTTCGTCCAGGAGTGATGGCTCGTTTAGGACTAGACTACGGATCTATCGTAAAAATTAATCCTAAAATTATTTATTGTTCGATTTCAGGGTTTGGTCAAGACGGCCCCAAACAACACTTAGCAGGACACGACATTAATTATGTAGGGGACGCTGGACTACTTTCCTTGGGTTTGGGTTCGTCAGATAATCCAGTAGTACCACCGGCTTTAATTGCAGATATTGGCGGTGGGTCGTATCCTGCTGTAATAAACATATTGCTGGCGCTCAGAGAACGTGATCTTTCCGGAAAAGGCTGTTATATCGATGTAGCAATGACGGACGGTGTACTTCCATTTTTATGGTGGGCTCTTGGAAAAACAAGTGCTTCTGGTGCTTCTCCGGAAAATGGTAACGACCGATTGACGGGAGGTTCACCTCGGTATCAACTGTACACAACTCGTGACCAGCGTTTTGTTGCAGCAGGTCCACTAGAGGATAAGTTCTGGGCTGCTTTTGTTGAGGCAATTGGTTTATCTGAGAAGTATCGTAACGATTCTGTTGATCCGCAGGAGACAATTCGCCAGGTAGCACTCATTATTAAAAATCAATCCGCAACGTATTGGGAGCCTATCCTGAAGAAGGCGAACTGTTGTTGCTCAATAGTAAAAAATGTAAGCGAGGCTTTGAAGGATGAACAGTTTAGAGATCGTGGCGTGTTCGATAATACTTTAGTGAGCGGTTCAGGAGATGAGTTGCCAGCTGTACCAATTCCAATTGTGCCAGGATTAAAGAGTCAGGATGGCAGTCAAAAATCTGCACCGTTGTTGGGTGAGCATAATAATGAGTTGTTAAAGTAATGGATTATTAGCGGCGGCTATCGGGTGATTTGATTGGCTATATTGATTCAGTCAATTTGATAACGTTTTCTCCATAGGTTTTTTTATTTCGGTTGACGTAAGTCAATTTACCTTTTAATCTTTTCCCTGGTGCCTATTAATTTTGGAGTGTTGTTCCGATGAGATTTTTTACTACAATCCTTTCGCTGATATTTTTTATGACTTGTTCTGTTGCTTTGGCTGGCGTAAGTGGTACGTCTGGTCCGAGTAAATATTCAGGGGCAAACATCAAACCAGTGGAAGAAAAGCATGAAGAACCTCAAGATGCGAGCGAACAAAGTAACTAAGAATCGTCAATGTTGAGATTAAAAAAGCCGGCTTTGCCGGTTTTTTTGTATTTGAGATCAATATAATAATGAGCATTGGGTGATGAGAATAGAGCTTGTCATCTAAATTTGAAAATTAATAGAACAATGTTAGTCTTTTCACATCAAAGGGAATTGGCGATACATAAGATTTTTAGGCTTGGAGGACTGTTTGGCTAAGGGAGCTAAGTTTTCAAGTGAATTGTGTTTTGTATGGAGTAGTTCGTGTTTAATTTTGTTCGATTAGTTTTGGTGATTTCTGCTTTAGGGCTAACTCACACTTATGCAGATGATGAGACAACGTCTGGGATACAGGAGTATCGTGATTTGTTGGCTGATATCAACCCGGCAGAGCTTTGGATATTATCAGGTGAGGATCTCTGGTTCAGCGCTGCTGGCCCGAATGAAGCGAGCTTAGAGGAATGTGACCTAGGTAAGGGGCGTGGTGTAACAAAGGGGGCGTATGTGGAGCTACCACGCTATTTTCCTGATGTCGGAAAAGTCATGGATCTTGAGCAGCGGTTGATTCATTGTCGTATGGTGATACAAGGGTTCTCTAGAGATGAAGTTACCTCATATCCTTTTACAAAAAGAGGAGAAGAGACGTCCGCAATAGAATTCTTGGTTACGTTTATTGCTTCCGAATCGAAAGGAATGCGTATGAACATACCGTTAGAACATGTCGCTGAACAAAATATGTTCGACTTAGGTAAGCAGCTTTTTTACTTGAGGGCAGGGTCGCATGATTTTGGATGTATAACATGTCACAGTGGCGATAATAAAAGAATAAGGTTGCAGGAACTACCAAACTTTAGAAACGCCGAGCAAGCGAGAAAAACATATGGCTCTTGGCCTGCATATCGAGTGTCAGCTGGAGAGGTGCGTACGATGCAACATCGACTTTATGATTGTTTTAGACAGCAACGATTTCCCGAGGCTATCTATGGTGATGATTTAATAACGGCACTCATCATGTTTTTGGCAAAAAGTGCGGACGGTGGTGTCTATGATGCTCCAGCAATGAAACGTTGACGGATGGTCATGGCATTTGTGAGATTTAGAGTTGGCTTTTGGGCGGTATGTTTTATACTTGGCTTATCGAAAATCGCCGCCGCAGATAACCTCAGTCCCGAACTTGGTGTGTTGCTTGAAGAAGGTTTGAGGAGCAAAGGGCCAGTGAAGGTGGAGCAATTCTTGCAATTGGATCCTATCCAAAAGTTTTGCAGTGACTCAGGCGTAAACATCCATAGCGAAGAGGCGGGAGCTTTAATGTCTGATGCGCTAGAGCAAATTCAGTATCCCGATGACGATGACTATGTTGGTGACTGGCGAGAAGGGGAGCGAATTGCTCAAAGCGGTAAAGGGCTTCGTTTCAATGATTCTGATGATACGATAAATGGTGGTAATTGTTATGCATGTCATCAAATTCGTAAGGAGGAGCTCGCATATGGAACGCTTGGCCCATCTCTGTACCAATATGGAAAGCTACGAGGTTATTCAATGCAGGTTTTACGTTACACGTGGGCTAAAATATTCAATCCTCAGGCATTTTTGATTTGTTCCAATATGCCGCGTTATGGCCATAAAGGAATACTGACGATGGGGCAGATGAGAGATATTATGGGATTGTTGCTGGATCCCAAATCGCCGGTCAATGAGTGAGCGGTTGATGGGTGCTTTTTGTGTCTCTTTCTCGTAGGGATTTTTTGAGCGCACTTGGAGCTGCAGCGGCAGCTGGTCTTCCTATCTCCAATCGGAGAGTGCTCGCTGGCCCCTATTCGAATGCGTTTTATGATGTCCCGAGATTCGGTAACGTCCATCTGCTGCATATGACAGATTGTCATGCGCAACTCAACCCCGTTTATTTTCGAGAGCCGAGCATGAATCTTGGTGTCGGTTATGCCGCAGACAAATTGCCTCACATCGTTGGGGATAATTTGCTTAAAGCGGTTAATGTGCCTGCTGGTAGTGATTTAGCACATGCCTTTTCGTGTATTGATTTTGAAGAGTCTGCGCTGATGTTTGGCCGCATGGGTGGATTTGCTTACCTGAAAACGCTTGTCGATATGCTTCGCTCAGAGCGTCCGGGAGCCTTACTGCTCGATGGTGGAGATACGTGGCAAGGTTCTGCTACAGCGTTATGGTCTCGAGGGCAGGATATGGTTGATGCCTGTTTGCTCCTGGGCGTTGATGTAATGACCGCGCACTGGGAAATGACTCTCGGAGCAGAAAGGGTACAAGATATAGTTACCAACGATTTTTCAGGGCGAATTGATTTTCTTGCTCAAAACGTTAAAACGTATGATCTTGACGATCCGGTATTTGAGGCCTTCACCATAAAGGAAATGAACGGTGTATCGGTAGCAGTTATCGGACAGGCATTTCCTTACACCCCTATTGCGAACCCCAGTCACCTAATACCGGATTGGAGTTTTGGTATCCGCGAGTATGAGTTACAGCAGCTAGTTAGTCGAATACGAAAACAAGGAATTAAGGTTGTTGTTTTACTATCCCATAACGGTATGGATGTAGATTTAAAGTTGGCTTCACGTGTGACTGGGCTTGATGCGATATTGGGTGGACACACCCACGACGGCGTTCCGGTCCCGATTATTGTGCCAAACAGGAACGGTAAAACGATCGTGACGAATGGTGGCAGTAATGGAAAATTCCTTGGGGTTTTGGACTTCGCTGTAAGCGCATCGGGAATCACTGATTTTAGATACCGGCTTTTGCCGGTTTTTTCTAAATTAATTGAGCCTGATAAAGATATGGAGGGACTAATTCGCCGCGTGAGGCGTCCATTTGAAAAGCAGTTATCGGAACCGCTCGCGATAACCGAAGGGTTGTTATATCGAAGGGGTAACTTTAATGGTAGTTTTGATGAAATAATTTTGGATGCTTTGATCGATGAGTTAAATGCTGATATTGCGTTTTCACCTGGTTTTCGGTGGGGTACGACTCTTTTACCAAACTCGACGATCACCATGGAGGCATTGTTAGAGCAAACGGCAACAACATACTCCCATAGCACATTGACTGAAATGACTGGCGAGTCGATCAAGCTGATACTTGAGGATGTAGCTGACAATATATTTAATGCAGATCCGTATTATCAGCAAGGAGGTGATATGGTTCGAGTCGGTGGAATGACGTATACGATCGAACCAAACGCACCTATTGGTTCGCGGATAACCGATATGCGAATTGCCGATACTCTTATTGACCCTAATAAAATATACAAGGTTGCAGGCTGGGCTCCTGTTAAAGAGGGGGCAAGTGGCGAGCCAGTATGGGATCTGGTCGCAAGATGGTTGAAGCATAAGAAAATAGTTTCATCTAGACATTCCAATGCCCCGCGTATAATCGGAGTTGATGGTAGTCTTGGATTGACTGAACGTTGTGGTGTTTGATTTCATCTTAAGTTCATCCAATAATCCACTGCTGTGTCAGTGGATAAAATTGGTCTTAGCACTTCAATTACCATAATGCGCAGGAATCTTAGAAGAGTCATTAAATACCCAGTTTTGTCTGTCTTTCTGCTTATCGGTTTATTAATCGCGGTAACCACAGCTGTCGCTACCGGTGTTAATCGAAGAAGATTGATTGCGCAATACTGGTTTCGAACATTATTGATTATTCTTAACGTTAAACTCGAAATTAAAGGTTTGAGTGAGCAAACGGATGAATGTTTCATTGTGTCAAATCATATTTCATGGTTAGACATACCCGTGATATCTGCTTGTCTACCAGTCTGTTTTTTATCGAAGTCAGAGGTGCGCCAATGGCCATTAATTGGAGCCTTAGCGCGTTTTGTTGGGACGATATTTATCTTTAGGGCGAGTCGTCGCTCAATCAAAAAAGTCAATCAGAATATCGAGGAGTCGTTAATAAATCGACAACCTGTGTGTGTCTTTCCAGAGGGCACTACAACACTTGGTGATCGATTGGGTGCATTCCATTCCTCAATTTTTCAGCCAGCAGTCAAGAATGGTTCAAAAGTATTGCCGGTTGCTCTCCGTTATCTTGATGAAACGCGTAAACCAACGACTGCTCCCGCATATATTGGAAGCATGACTTTGATGTCTTCATTAGATCGAATAATAACCGAGCCGATTATATCTGTAGAGGTAAGTTTTTTGACACCAATAGACAGCCGAGGTTCAGAGCGAAGGCATATCTCCAAGCTCTCCAGAGAGATGATACTCAACACTTTATTTAAGTGAAGCGAGTCGTCGTAAGGTGTTATAGATCATAGTTAGGTCAGCATCAGCCCCGTGCTCCTCAACGGCCTCTAAGAATATAGATTGAGCTGCCTTACCAACTTCGGCGCACGTTTCGTATACATCAATTTCCTCGGCCCATAGATCGAAGTCTTTTTTTAAGATCGTATTACTGGCGCCAAAGTTAAATGCTCCACTTAAGATATTATCAGGAATGAACACCTGACTTGATCGACTTGATCCAGTGGACGCATTAATGATGTCGATCATTTGTGCTGGGTCGAGACCGGCTTTTTCACCAAGCGTTAAAGATTCTAATGTCCCAGCTAATTGCATAAAAAGATTGATGTTGTTCACCAATTTCATCGTTTGAGCCATGCCAGGTTTGTCGCCCACATAAAATTGTTTAACACTCATTTTTGGGAAAACTCGATCGCATAGAAATTCATAAGTTAGTTTATCTCCCGAGCATATCATCGCGAGCGTTGCAGCCTTAGCGCCCGCAGGCCCACCAGAAATAGGTGAATCTAAAAAGGAAATATTATTTTTTTGGAGTTGATCTGAGATCTCTGTTGCATACGCACTTCCAGTGGTACCGAGACTAACAACGCTTTGCACTTTTGAGCTGCCTAAGATTCCCGTTTTGGTATCTAGGACCACTGAGCGTGCGGTCTCTAATGATGGCAGGCAGGTGAAAATGATATCCGCCTTGTCGCCAACTGTTCTTGGAGACGAGCACTTATGAACATGTTCATGCCCGAGTGTATTAAATCGAGATGTATCAATATCGAAAATATAAGTCTTAAGTTCGCTTTTGATGACGTTCTCAGCCATTGGAAGACCCATCGAGCCGAGGCCAATAAATCCTAGGGTTGTTTTGTTGGAGAAAGACATTTCTTTATCGTCCAGATTAATGTTGTGTATAGAGTAAGTTTATGAAATTAAGTGGCAGAGTCTATGGGTAATGTGTGATCACGGCCCCATTCATCCCATGACCCATCATAGACCTTCCAGTTTAAATGTCCCAATTGGTCGAGTGCTAGCGCCAGGATGCAAGCCGTTAGCCCTGATCCACAGCTAAGTATTATAGGCTTACTAACGTTTACGCCTGACATTTCAAATTGTTTTCCTAATTGCTCTTTGGGTAAAAATTCACGTGTTTCTTGATCGAGTAAGTTAGCCCAATAGAGGTTGTGGCTGCCGGGTATATGTCCCGATCTTGTTCCGGGGTAGCGGTCTTCTTCAGTACCAGAGTATCGACCGGGTGTGCGTGCATCCAGAATCTCACCGTCCGATTGAGATACGTCCAATACTTCAGATTGAAGAGCGAGTAAGTCCCGTTTGCCTATGATCTTAAAGTCACTTGGATCGCGCTGCACTATTTGGTTTGTTACGGGATATTCGCATTGTTTCCAACGTTTCAGTCCTCCGTTTAGGATAGATACGTTATCGTAGCCATAGAGCTTAAAGAGCCACCATACGCGAGCTGCGCTGTATAACCCTGGCGTGTCATAGACAACCACATGGGTTTGATTATTGATTCCTAGCGCACCTACTTTTTCGCTAAATAACGCTTCGTTAGGAACCTTCCTAGGCAATGGATTCTTGGGGTCAGCAATTTCACCGAGATCGAAAAAAATAGCGTTAGGAATGTGTTCAACTAAATATTCTGCTTGGGCGTCCCGACCGGTGTCTGGAAGGTGGACCGTAGCGTCTGCGATAAACACTTTACTATCACTTAAATGTTCCTTTAGCCATTTTGCGGAGACAATGGCGCCTGGATGACCTGTAGGTGACATAAATTACTCTCAATAAATGTTAACAGTATTGTTCGACTGCTTTTGACTGGCTGATTGAGTAACGATTACCATGAGCCCATCCAATAGGAAGGGTGGTATCAATGAGTGCGAGTTCTTCTTGCGTTAGATTACGTCGCGTGCCTTCTGCTAATTCTTCGAGGTGTTTGACAGTTCGCGTTCCTGGTATCGGGATGATGTTGTCTCCCTGGTGTAACAACCAGGCAATAGCTAATCCGGATGCGCTGATATTCAATTCACCGGCTAGTTTTCGAAAACTAGCCGCTATTTGCACATTTCTACTTAAATTGGGCTCAATGAATCGAGGGTTTTCTTTTAGAAAATCCATGTGTGATATACGTTCTTCTGTGTGCGGATAGTCTGTTAATAACGATCTTCCCACGGGTGAAAAGGCGACTAGAGCGGTTCCTGAGGCTTTCGTCAATTGGGTAAGCCCCATTTCTGGATTGCGTGTTGAAAGTGAATATTCCGATTGAACGGCCGCCACGTATCCTACTGACTGGGCGAGCTTTAAAGATGAGGGCGCGATTTCTGAAAATCCATAGGATTTTATTTTACCTTCCTCAACGAGTTTCATCATTGTTCCAGCGACCTCTTCTATCGGTATCGATTCATCTCGGCGGTGGATATAGTATAAGTCTAGTGAATTGACCCCAAGCCGTTTAAGTGTTTTATCTAATTGATCACGGATATGACTCTCGCTGTTATCAAAGTAGCGTTGACCGGTCTCTGCGTTCCTACAAATGCCCACTTTCGATGCGATCGTAAATAAGTCTTCTTTTAACTTTCCCTGCATAGACAGAAAAGAGCCAATAACCGTTTCTGATCGGCCATTGCCATAGACATTGGATGTATCGATGTGATTTATACCTAGCTCCAACGCTGCCCGCAGCACTTTGTGTGACCCCTCATCCTCCGCTGGACCATAAAAATTAGAGAATGATAACGCTCCGACACCAATGGCAGAAACGTGTGGGCCTTGTATCCCGAGTTGGCGCGTCTTCATTTTTTCTCCTAATAGTTGTTTGACTTGAGCTTAGGGCAAGGTGCCGTCAAGCACATAATTCAATATCTGCACAATTTGTTGAGGCGTCTCGGCAACTGCTAACGCTGCTGCATCTATCTCTTTGAGTGGGTGTTGATGCGCCGCTTGATGCAGAATAATTAGAGATTTCCCAAGAGCAGCCGCATAACCTGCGTCGAATGCCGCGTTCCATTGTTTGTATTTTTCGCCAAAGCATACGACAACGATGTCAGCATCTTCGATTCCTTTGCGTGTGCGGATGGCATTAATCTTCGCGCCCTTGTGATCATGCCAAAATTTGTTTGGCTCATCTCCAAGAATGGCAACACCGCAGTCGTCGCTCGACTCATGAATCGTAATAGGGCTTATGAAGGTGATTTCTTTGTCGGTACAACTTTGTGTTATCTCCTCTCGCCAGTCTGTATGTATTTCTCCAGACAAATATACTTTTAAATGCATAGCTTACTTTCCTGTTATGTGTCGATAATATGAGACTTACTATATTAATTAATATGCAGTTTATAAGGGTACACTAGTACCAATTAAAGAATCATATGTAAGGTACTCCATGATTCATGATTTTAACTTTTCGAGGAGCGCTTATGCGACCTATGCATTGGGCTAAAAAGTATGCATTAGGATTGAGTTTTTTATTGGTATCTCATGCGGTGCAAGCGCAGGGACTGTATTTTGGACTGGCCACCTCTCATTCCGAGATCGACTATGGGGCGGATGTGGTTTTAGCGGGTGGGGCGACCTTAGACGACCAAGGTTCTGGATTTAAGGCTTTTGGCGGATACCATTTTAATTCTCTGGTTTCAGTAGAAGCTCACTACGCGGATTTTGGTGAGGCTTCAGTCTTAATGCCAAACGGATCGTCGGTAACCCGCGGAACCTCTGTTGTCACGAATAATACGGGAGCTATATCCAGTACTACTGTAGACTCCACGTCATTCGGATTCAGTGCAATACTTATGATGCCGTTTGAGGCGGTCAAGCCATTTCTAAAGGTTGGTATGCATTCATGGGATACATCTCGAACAGTCGGTGCAGGAAGCGCTGACGTGTTTGCGACTTCGGTTGATGGTACAGATTTTCTGAGGGGTATAGGGTTTGATGTCCCTGTAAGCGATGTCTTTTCCACACGATTAGAGTACGAAGTCTACGATTTCGATGACGATAACATCGCTATGCTGAGCTGGGGTGTTTTTATAAAATTCTAGAAGTGCTTTACACCTTACGATATAAAGCACTTCTACTGAATCGATGGGGTTGATAGACTCGCTACGCGGGCTCTGTAGTTACTTGGAGTCTCCTTATTGATTCAGTCGAGTATCGTTTAACTTGGTTTTTTAGTTTGAGTATTTTCCGGTCTGCTTTGATGACTAAATCATCGATAGCTTTATATAAATTTAATTCAACGGATTCACAGAACAGATCCCTTCCATAGAAGTGCAGCTTTGCCTCTGCTTTATGTTCGTGTTTTGATACTGATAGGATGATACTGATGTCAATTGAGTGTTCAAAATGCCGAGCTATGCGATTCATCTTGTTGCGAAGATATGATTCAATAGCTTCAGTAACGTTAACGTGATGGGCTGAAATACTTAAATTCATTAAACGGCCTCCTGAGGTGAAGAGTTTCACCGATAACGGTAGATCAGGGCCCGTAGATAAAGCACTTTACTATCATTACCGAACGAAACGGTTAGCCACTTGGTGGACAATAATATTAAGCTTTGTATTTACAGTAAGTCTGTCTCAAGACTTAGTTTCAGTAGACACCTTTGGTGAATCGGTGTCAATAGTTGGATGACGACAATTAGTGTCGCTCAGGATAAGGTTGGTTGAGTTAGACTGATTTCTTAATTTATTCAGTTGCTTGTCGATGATCGGAGTTCTTCAATTAAGACTCTTTGTTCGTCTACAAGCTCGGTCAGTTTTTCAACTGATCTTGTTAGATGGTCAATTTTTTCTTCAAGGGCTTGGTCACGACGCAACTCTTCAACAACGCCATCTGTTTCGAGCCTTGAGATTTCGACCCGTATACCTGAGATTTGATCTAAAAAGTATTCGATCCATTGCTCATTACTCTTCGGTTCAGCATGAGCCACAAGCCCGAAGCATAAGAATATAACGACTATTGTGAAACCCCGATGTTTTATCAGCAACTTATTGATTCCTAGAGAATTTTTCAAGCCATCAAGGATTTTGATGTGGCAGATAAATTGTGGACGACTATCGAATTTCTATCGATAAGTTCAGCCACTTTTGGTGCTATGTTATTCACCCACTCATGGCTCTCATATACTGCTTGATAGAGTTCTCTTTTCTGTTTCATATCCTCAAACTTCCTGATCCAGACATAGGTACTCCCCTTGGGTGTCGTCGTCATTAACCGTTCTCCATCAGAAAAGGAAAATTCATCTGTACTGTCCATTACAAAGCTACCGTTGATAATCATGCCTTTGCTAACCTGAAACGGAATGATTGTATCTTCCATAAATTTTACCCACTCGTCTATTTTTCCTGGATTAACTTGATAAATCCGAAACTCAAAAAACGGTTCCATGTGACTCCTTAATGGATGATCTCGATTGAAATGTATACGTTACTTATTTTGTGTTCTTTTAGCCGCTTTGACGATACTAATATTTTGAGAAAATATGTTTTCGTGGGTATCCGTAACGGTCAAAGACAAATCGCCCTCGCTATTCGGGGAGAAGCTAAATGTAAACGCCGGATTATCTGAAATTGAGAAATTGACTTGAGCCGAGAGCACCTCTTCATTTGCAAAGCCCACTGTTAGCTCTTGGATGAAATTAGGAGGGACCGTCGTATCCAAGTCAGCGGCTAAGGCGGATTCGTTAGGATGTCGAACCTGTACCTTTACGACATTAGGTTGTTCTAGTGGAACACGAAACACTTTGCCGCCACGTTCATTCCTGTAAGAGTTTCTATATTTATTAAAGGTCACCTTCATTTTTCCGAGTAACGGATCGGAGCCCGCATTTTTCCCACTGGGTGCTGAGCAACCTCCTTTAACGGCCACCCACTTGGAATCCATATGGAGCTGTCCGTCACTAGTTTCGGCCACGGCTCTTACAAATGTAAACTTTTCAATCCTGAGTCTTGTTGCTAAGTGCAGATTTCCGTTAGTGGGTGAGAGTTCAAAGATGGCAGCGGTCGGTATGGGATTTTGGTCGACGATGAGGTGTAACTTTTTAATATAAGACTGACTATTTTGACTGACAAGTCCATCGATATGAATTGGAACTGTGGATGCGTCATCGATGTCAGGATTGATGGTTAGGGCAACTGCTGACTCATTGCCAGTCCGAATAATCTGGTCTCCGAACATCAGAGTTTTTAGTGTTTTCCATTCAGCTACGTCGCTTTCATTAAGTGTCGGAGGCTCTGCAGCATTGAGGCTTGCAGTAAAACTTAATAAGGTCCCGAGGAGTAGTGTTTTGATTGTCTGCATGAACATTTCCAATAAGCTATTCGACCACGAATGGTTACTCAATTTTTATCTACCTTGAACATTACCTCATTTCGTCTCAAGATGGGTAGTGTCCAAGGTGGGTTGTAGAAGGCATAAATGGGATCATCTTGAATTTTAATATTGTTTTTTATAACGAACGCTTTGAGTTTACTTTCATGGGTACTGATGTTTTCTATTGAACTTCTACCGGAAAATTGAATTGTAATAAAAGTTTGTGATGGTAAGGCGGAAAGTATGACCGCCGTATTATTTGGTTTTGGAAGTGTTTTTAGTGTGTATTCCGATGGCATCGTAAAGTTAATTGCCCAGGTGCCATTGACTTGATTTTGCTCGACGGGTGCTGTCATAGCAATTTTTTTGCTTGTGGATATTTGATCCTCACCGGCTCTCTGCTCTGCTGACATGACTTCACTCGTAATATTATTGCCAAATATGTAGTCGGCAAGCTGCTGAAATCCAGCTGAAATGGCCTCTTCTCTTGTTCCTGACATGGAAACTTGAGCGATTATGCGGGGGGCGTACTCGCGTAGCTCAATAGATTTGTACTTTTCGGTAACCACATATTGAGGATGCTCTACGTTACTCATGAGCGGGCCGCTTAATAGAGCTCCGACTATTACCACTAATACTAAACCCATCGCGCTTGCCTTCCATTTAGTTGGCATTATTCCGACTCACGGCTTTGTAGCCTGACATAGCAAGCAAGATCCACGCAAGCATGATGATCGTGCCTCCAATGGGTGTAATGTTCACGAGTTGGGGTAGAGCGAGCACTACGGATAGATAAATGCTGAAACTAAACAGCGCGGTTCCCAAGATGAATAGTTTTCCACTCCAGTGAAGGAGCGATGATTGTAGCGGTTCAATGCCACTTGCAATACCAAGACCGATGGCCGTAACGACTACCGCGTGAACTTGATTGTATCGAACTGCGGTCATCAAAAATCGAAAGTGCTCCTCGGATACTACTTCTCTGAGGCCATGCTCTGCGTAGGCGCCAAAAGCGACCGATATAAATCCGAGCACGCCACCGATTAAAAGTATCATTCTGTTCCTTCGTTTGATTGTTTGTTTGGAAAGTAAATTTGTGCGTAACAAAATAATAAGGTATCGCAACAAGCCCCTTGCAGTGTTCATAGGACTTTTCTCACACTTGCGTCTGCAGCAATATTTTTTTGAATTGTCACTAACTTTGTAGTTTAACAGGGTTACTTTTTAGTAAAAATACTTTAAGTCAGGTATGCGACTCAAAATATTTCTGATAGTTCATAAGAAACATCTTGTGTTTTTTGGTTATTCAGTGGGCTATGAACTTGTCACTAATTTGTGCAGGTCCTAGATCGTGCTGCCGAGAAGGACAATCGTGCAATGTATGAATAGCGCGATGCTGGGACCAGACGAGTTAGTTGCTCAAGATAACTTCAACTAAAAATACGGAGGATTCACCCATGCGAGTTTTACTCATAGCAATTGCTTCCTTGATGTTTGTATCAGGTAGCGCTTTTGCAGATGGTCACGGTACTTTAGCTAAGTCAGGTGTTATTAATTTTCATACAGGTTGGACATGTGAATACCCAACCACGCCGGGTTCAAACGACACCGCGGTTGGTGGCGTCAGTTGTAAAGGCTATACATTCTCTTCGGATGGATCTCCAGCCTTACACGAGGGGGTTGCAGGGTGTTATGGTGCCTTTGATATTAAAGGTGACGTAGTTGGTAAGTGTTCGTGGAGCGATGCTGATGGCGATAACTTGTATACCTCGTTTGAGGGCAATGCAGCCACTAACAAGGGGACAAACTACATTACTGGTGGAACGGGCAAGTATGCGGGCATTACTGGGCAAGGGCCCTGGGTTTGTAGTGGTGCTGCTGGGGGCGAGTCTATGTGTAACCAGAGCCTAACTTACGAAATCAAGTAACCATCCAGACCTAACTTTGTGATTTCTGTTCTCTTTTCGAGACGGGGCGCCTTCGGGCGCTTTTTTTTACTCTTAAGAGAACTCTGTAGAATTATGTTTTTAAGCAGACTCTTTGAGTGACTTATGAAGCAGACTAGTTTTAAGCCTAATGAAGTGGAGTGGCGCAGAATTACTGATCCTACATGTTCCAGCTATAAAATCGATTTTGAATATAGTTTAATGGGATTCGACCATAGCGCAGGACGACTAGATATGTTGCTGCGATATGCAGAAGGTCGAGGGCACTGCCGTCGACATCGACATGTCGCATCAACTATGACGATGGTCCTTGAGGGGGAGCAGCACCTTGAAGAACTGCAGGATGATGGTTCCGTTAAGCGGATTTCCCGCCGAAAGGGAGATTACGCCTTAGCGTCAACAGATGCGCGACCNCACCTTGAGCANGGCGGTGACACTGGTGGCATCGTGCTGCTGTCTATGTGGGCACCAGACGGAATTCTTTTCGAATATTTTGCCGAAGATTCAATGGTGTCTTTGGGGACAGTTTCGATTGCCGAGTACGTTGCAAGCTGGGAGCAAGGAGAAATATATGGGGCTGCTCGTTGAGCTTTTTAGTGTGTTATTGATTCTTTAATAAGAAGCTATTTTTTCGGGAGTAGCTAACCAAAAAGGCGCTGAATAGTCAGCGCCTTTTTGGTTTATTTGGTTTTTGCCTTTTGCGTTACTCCGCGTAGAACCCGACGCCACAGTAAATGTTTCTTACTTTTGTCACAAAAGATGTTTTCGTGTAAGTCTCTTGACTCTCGGTTGTAGGTCTTACAAGTTTGTAGGTAATTTTCTTAATTTCTCCCTTCTTGACGCTGGATACTAAGGACCAGATATTCACCCCATCCTCATCGGTCAATTCGGATGCATCCATACCTAAGTTTGTTGGGTGAGCCAAAATAATGCCTTTATTATTGAAGCAGAATACATATAAATCTTTATATCCGAATCCTCCTTCTAGATCTGTGAACGCATCTAGAGCACGAATTTTGTCCTCTTTGACTAAATTGACAGCTCTTTCAATCATGGATTTTGCTTCTGCTTCCGTCCCGAATTCAGCGGTCTGACCAATTGTAGCGATCAAACCAAACAAAAGAGCAAAAGTAGTAAGAATACCTTTTTTAAACATAATTAAATCCTTTTGTAATTAACTTGGATGCGTTTTAGCGCTGGCCCATTAAAAATTTTACTTTAAAAAACGTTGTGTGTCTAAACTGATTTATAGGCTTCCTTCTTGGGCGAATAATGAACAGCGACTTTGTCAACGGTTTAACTCCGGTATGATTAAGCTTTACGTAATCGGAGTGGTTATGAGTTGGACAGGTAAGTTATTGCATATCCATATTGCTCCGGAAGCTAGCTTCGAGATGGAGGAGCTATCCGAGGCTCAACTTGTAGCGGGAAAGGGTATCGTTGGAGATCGCTACTACCTGGGTCGAGGAACTTACTCGCCTAAGCCGGACTGTAGAGAGATCACTTTAATTGAGCGAGAAGCGTTAGACGCTTTATCTCGTGATGATCCGCCAATGCAAGGTGAGTCAATTAGTGTTGATCCGGGAGAGCATCGAAGAAATTTGACCGTAGAGGGTGTTCCTTTGAACCATCTGGTAGGGTACAGGTTTCAGATTGGAGAAGTGATTTTATCGGGAGGACGACTCAATTTTCCGTGTCGATATTTAGAAAATTTACTCCAGCGACCAGTATTTTTGCCACTCTATAATCGGTCTGGGCTTAATTGTTGGATCGAAAAAGGGGGCATCATCCGGCCAGGAGACTCCATCATTCCTTTAAATGAAGCTACAGATAAACCTCACCGCTAGGTGGATCATTAATGAGTGTGCGAATCATAATGAAGCTGCTCGTCGAGACTCGAGAACAGCTAGATGATGATTTAGTTCGAATAGCATTCCGACACCCCATAAGGCCACAATTACCAATATGGACTCCCGGCGCGCATGTGGACGTTCGACTGGGCAACGGTAAGATCCGACAATATTCTCTCACTAGTGATCCAAGTGATCTCTCGCGGTACGCCATTATCGTCAAACGAGAGAGGGATGGCCGAGGTGGGTCAGACTTTATTCATGAACACTTCACAGAAGGCACCCATGTGCGGGTCTCAATGCCACGCAATAATTTCAAACTTGCGACCGGTAGAGGTGTATTAATTGCCGGAGGGATTGGTGTTACCCCATTGATTTCAATGGGGAGGGCGTTATCTCAAAGTAAGATGCTTGAGTCATTTTATTTTTGTTCTAAAACTTCTCGTCCAAGTATCGAGGGAGAGTTGTCTCAGTTTTGTGGAGATTCTTTGAGTACTTACTTTTCAAACGAGCCAGACAGTCAACGACTTAATGTGGCGAGTTTGATCGAGAATCTGTCATCAGATCTACATATCTATTGTTGTGGACCTGAGCGTTTGATGTCAGAGGTTAAACATCTGACATCTGATTGGAATCCAGATCAGTTGCACTTTGAAGCATTTAACGCCTCTGAAGACCAGAAACATAAAGCAGAGCCTTTCGACGTAACCGTATCGAGTACGGGAGAGACATTGCGTGTTTCAGAGAGTCAATCAATACTTGATGTATTAAGAGTGGCCGGGTATGTGATACCTTCCTCGTGTAGGCAAGGTATTTGTGGCACTTGCGAGTGTGGGTACACCTCTGGAGAGGTTATTCATCGAGATTCAATTCTTAGCCCTGACGCAAGGCAAGACCGAATTATGCTTTGTGTTTCTCGAGCGCGTGTGTCGGTTACACTCGATTTATAAGTAGGGGCATAGTTCGAACAGATTTGGATTTTTAGATGCTTCGCGGCATGCAAGCTAAGTCAACGAGGAGTCCGCTACCGGTGGTGGGTGGGTTGTCTCGCCATTCTGAGTTTATCTCTGATCGATAGACCTCTTGGCCTGATGCATGAGTCCTTTCGAAAAAAATGATTCTCAACGTTTTTTGTTTATACGTCTCACAGTCCACTTCGATTTCACGTATGAACGACTGAAAAGTGATTAATTTTCCGTTGGGCTCAGCGACCTGAGGAACAAAAAAGTCTACGAGATTTTTTACTCCTCTTTTNTTTTCAGTAATCTTGGTGATATCGTCCATATCGAGGTACAACACCATGTTTTCTGTTTGGTCAAGTTGCTGCCAATCAGCAAAGCTGTGACATGGCATTAGCGCAAAAATCGCACAACAATAAGGCCCGACACGGGCCCCGGCATTCATCAGCCAATTGAGCACCTTAGTCAAACATGTCTTTCTCGGTCGCCACTAAATGGTCATGTATCGGCTGAAAATGAAGCCATCCGATGTAGTCGCTGCCTACGTTCTCTCTGCTGTATACAGCTCTGTCATGAGGCACGAGATTCGGAGTNTGACCGGTTGACATTACCAGTAATTCTTGCTGGCAGCAGCGCTCAAGCGCGCTAAACCAAAATGCTGCAGAGTCGATACTGTGTTTACTCATCGTAAGAAGGCCGTGATTTTGGTGGATCACTGCTTTTACGTCTTTAAAGGATTTCGCAACGTTCATTCCAGCGTCTTCACTGACTGCAACAGCTCCTGCCTCTTCGGTGATAACATTATGGTCTTCATAAAATGCGCAGGCATCTTGAGAGATAGGGTCAAGCTTCTTGCCAAAAGATGCAAATGCTGCACCATAAAGCGTGTGAGCGTGACACATTGCGACAATTTCCGGGTGTTCCTTGTGAACGGCTGCATGCAGGACAAAACCTGCTCGATTGACTGAGTAATCTCCCTCTACAACTTTCCCATCATGATCTACAAGAATAAGGTTAGAGACCTTGACGTGCTTGAAGTGAACCGCCATCGGATTTGTCCAGTATAAGTCTTTAAATTCTGGATCTCGCACAGTTAAGTGACCAGCGAAGCCATAGTCAAATTTGAAATATGAGAATGCTCTGCAAGCGACGACTAATTTTCTTTTGAGCTCATTACGTAAGTCATCGAAGTTCGAAAAACGCTTTGCTTGCGGAAAGGTTAAATCGGTCTGCGTTGGCTTGTAGACGGAATCTTCTTCTTTAAATTCGGTATACATCTCAGTCCTTAGTAGTTAACGACGCTAAGATTCCTAGGGAATCATGTCACTTTAAATTTTTATAAAAATTTAAGATCTATTTTGAGAAAATAATACAATATTATGTGTTTTTAGGTGCAGCTATTTGGCCCAATTCTTTTATTTTTAATTGCCGGAATTTTTCTTTACCTAAATTCTCGTGTGTAGTAGCAAAGCAATAAAAAATACCAAGACTTCTTGTTTAACGATGAGACTTGGGTAGAGCCACAAAACTAGCCCGACCGATACCCCTTTAGTCCTCTTCGATCTGCGCTTGTATGTAGTTTGCAATGCCCATATCTTTAATTAATGATAATTGGGTCTCATAGTCATCAATGGAAGACTCGGATTTTGACAACAGCGACTCAAGCAAGTCTCTTGTTACAAAATCTTGCTGCGTTTCAGCTTCGCTGATTCCGGCAACCAGCCCCGCACGTTGCACTGTTGACTCAAATTGTAAGTCAGCTTTGAGGCATTCCTCTACATTCTCCCCGATAGAAAGTGATCCCAGTGCTTGCAAATTTGGTAGTCCTTCTAGAAATAGGATTCTTTCGATGAGTTTGTCCGCTTCCTTCATGACACGTATCGAATTCTTGTATTCGGACTCATTTAATCGCTCAAGACCCCAATTTTTAAACATCCTTGCATGAAGAAAATACTGGTTGATTGCAGTTAGCTCATTTTTAAGAATGGCGTTTAGGTGCTGTAAGATCGAATTCGAGCCTTTCATGCAGCTTCTCCTTCGCTTCCGGTAATTTGACTTTGGATATAGTTCTCGAGACCGACCAGCCCGATGAGCTTCAATTGTTTTTCTAAAAAGTAAGCATGGTCCATTTCCGTATCTTCAATCTGCTGAACAAGTAAGTCACGCGTGACGAAGTCTTGTTGTTTCTCGCAAAGGACGACCGCTGCTTTTAAGTCTCCAACGACCCGGTATTCAATAGCTAAGTCGCTGGTCAACATTTCTTTGACATTTGACCCCGTGGTCAGCTCGTGTCGGGTAGCCATATCAGGGCTTCCCTCAAGAAAGAGTATGCGTTGCACGATATCTCGTGCATGTTGGCGTTCATGTTCCGATTCGTGCAATGCGTGTTCCGCAAGTTTCTGCAGTCCCATGTCAGCGTACATTTCGCCATGAAGTAAGTATTGGTCCGTCGCCATCAATTCGCCAGCGAGTAATTGATTCAATACATTGATAACTTCTGCGTTACCTTTCATAAGATAATCCTCGATTTAAAAGTTAAATAGATGCTTCGTTCGCTAAAAAAGTTTACCCTTAATGTTGTGAATAGAAACTAGTTATTTATGGTGTTCTCTTTATTGCTGGTGCGGATTATGCCACGTCGTTTTGAGACGTGTTATAACGATAATCATTCCTATTTCTATTCCGTTTTAAGCGGTAATCAACAGTCGTTAAATTCTTTAATAGATGACTTTAATTTGTACCCACTTATCTTCAAAACACGTTGATAGCAATGCGCTAGCCTATAGCTGAACCATCGTTTCGCTTGATAGCGATAATCGCCGATCGAGGAATGTTACTTCCGCCATCTGGCCAATTGCTGCCACCTTTCTGGCCTGGATGTTGTATTCCCACAAACATTGTTTTTTTATCTGGGCTCCAAGTGAGGCCCGTAATTTCACACTCTTTTGGGCCGACCATGAAACGATAAATTTTCGCAGTTCTTGGGTCTCCCATGAGCATTTGGTTATTACCCATTCCGGAGAAGTCATTCTCGTTCGAGTAATCACCATCAGTTTGAATCCAAAGATTACCTTTTGAGTCAAATTTGAGTCCATCTGGCCCATTAAACATGTTGTCCGTATTCATATTCCAAGAGCCACCGTTTAAGTCTGTAAATTTACTTGGATTGCCCGCAAGTACGAAGATATCCCAACTAAAGGTTCGTGCTGCGTGGTCTTTGTTTTCTGGGGTCCATCTCAGAATATGTCCGTATCGATTTTTCTTGCGAGGATTGGCCATGTTGAGTGGTTGTGATATTTTTTCACCACGATATTTATTATTGGTCAGCGACACATAGGCCTCTGGTTTGTTCGGATTCACTGCGACCCACTCAGGCCGATCCATTGTCGTTGCTCCGATTTTAGACGCCGCGATTCTTGCATAAACAACCATTTCGTCCCGAGAAAAATTAGCGTTCTTCAGTGAAATCCACTCTCCCGAACCATCGTCATGGAATTTAGCTGCATAGAGTTCGCCTTCATGCAGCAGATCAGTATTGGTACCGCCAGCCTCATACTTATTTTTGCTAACAAATTTATATAAAAACTCACCTCGTTCATCGTCCCCCATATAGACAACAACATGCCCTGAGGGGGCGATAACTAATTCTGCATTCTCATGCTTAAATCGACCCAAGGCTGTTAGTTTTTTCGGTTTCTTCTTTCCTGTTGGATCGATTTCGACGATCCAACCATGCCTGTTCGGTTCATTCGGCTCATTAGAGACGTCAAATCGGGGATCGGTCTGAGCCCACTTGTATCCCCAGTCTTCCCCTTTATTTGCGATCCCATAGCGTTTTTCATAAACATTCTGATTAAATTTTTCACCTAAGCTTGACGAAAAATATCCATTAATATTTTCTTCACATGCCAAATATGTGCCCCATGGCGTTTTTCCATTTCCACAGTTATTAAATGTTCCTAAAATTTCTTGTCCCAGTGGATCCTGGTTTGTTTTGATTAGGTCGCTACCATTAGCCGGCCCGACAACAGAGAATTCCGTGTCTGGCGTAATTCGTCGATTAAATTCACTGTCCTTTACGATTTCCCAACCGTCATTAGTTTCTCTTATTTCAACAATAGTTAAACCATGAGCAAACTTTCCTTTGTTTACGTCATCATCTGTTTCGGGTAGGCGGGTTGTTCTGTTAGCGAAAATAATTTCTCGGTTTGTAAATTCATTATTGAACACAAGAATTACTCGATCATTAACGGAAAATGTATCCATCCCATCGTTGTTATCACCCACCGATAGTTTCTGGCTGAATGCTGACCCCAAAGACTCTGAATCGAACTCTGGTGCATTGGGGTAGATTGGGTCACCCCAGCGGGTAAGAACGCCGTAGCTATAACCCTCTGGTAAGGTAACTGTGTCCTCGGTGTTTGTTGCCACTGGAATAAATGGCAAATCTGATCGACCGCTATCTAAGTCTGTTTGTCCGAAAGCTTTCGTGGCAATAACAAAAGCAGATGTCCCAAAAATTGCTGTATCTTTAAGAAACGCTCTTCTGGAGATGACAAGGTCTAAGTCCGTCTCTTGACTAGCCTTCGTGACAGCTTGTGAGGGGCTATGCTCGGTTGTTTTCTTTCTACTCATGATGATTCATCGTTCTTAAATTGATTATCGTTCTTTTCTAATTACGGTACGTCTGGCTTTTGATTGCAAGACCAGCATATTCGGTTGAGTGTAATCTTGGTGTTCCGTTCATTGTTAGACTTAATATGGGCTGATCGACGTGTTATTGTCTACTGTAGCGTGCAAAATTCAATGAAATCAAGTTGGGGAGGAGTTCAATGGACATGCAGGATCACAATGAGGCATATCATTCACCTGAAATCACTCAGTTAAGAGAGGATCTAGCCCTAGCCTTGCGAGCTGCTGCCCATCATGGGCTGGCCGAAGGCGTATGCAATCATTTTAGTTTGGAGCTTCCGGATCAGTCAGATAGGTTTTTACTTAATCCTAGAGGTCTTCTTTGGCAAGAAATTGCTCCGGACGATATCGTTTTGATTAACACTCAGGGTGATGTGTTGGCTGGTAGCCACCCAGTTGAATCGACGGCTATGTTTATTCACTCCGCAATTCACCGGATCTGTAAAAAGACGTGCGTACTTCATACGCATATGCCTCATGCGACAGCTCTGTCCTTAACGCAGGAGCGGACTTTAAACACTACTTTGTCGCAAACCGCGATGCGGTTCCATGGACGAGTTTCAGCTGATGAACATTACAATGGCCTGGCGCTTGACGTTTCTGAAGGGGAACGTATTGCTCGGTCTATGAACGGGGCTGACATCGTGTTTTTAGGAAACCACGGTGTCGTCGTTTGCGCAGATCGCATGGATTATGCGTATGACGACTTATATTATCTTGAGAGAGCATGTGAGCTGGAAGTTTTAGCTCGATCGACAGGTCAGAACCTAATTGGTGTTGAGGAAAGAATGGCTCAAAGCGTTAGCGATCAGACATTGGGCGAACGTTTACAATCCGAGCTTTTCTTTAAAGCATTGAAGAGGGTGATCTAGCGTTACCGATTCTCGGGGCAGATAAAAAATGTAGGGAGGGGTTTCTCCCTACATAACCTTTGGTAATCAATCCAAATGAATCAATTTGCTCCTGCTAGGTAGTCGTCGATTACGCTACGCAGCGCTGAGTGCTTGATTTAAGTCTTCTTTTAAGTCATCAATGTGCTCTATTCCGACGCACAAACGCACTGTTTCCTCAGTCACGCCAGACTTCACGAGTTCTTCGGCAGTTAACTGGCGGTGAGTCGTAGACGCTGGATGGGTCGCTAAAGAGCGCACGTCACCGATATTCACAAGGCGTGTAAACAAGTTCAGTGCATCAAGGAACTTCGCACCAGCTTCGCGCCCGCCTTTAAGTCCGAAGGTTAGGAGTCCGGATGCCTTCCCGCCCATGTATTTTTGCACTAAAGCATGGTCAGGATGGTCAGTTAATCCTGCGTAATTCACCCACTCGACTTTATCATTTTGCTGTAAGTGTTTTGCAACGGCGAGCGTGTTTTCGCAAATGCGATCCATACGAAGCGCTAGCGTCTCGATACCTTGGAGAATCAAGAAAGCATTGAATGGGGAAATAGCAGCTCCAGTATTTCTAAGTGGTACAACGCGTGCTCGACCAATATATGCCGCCTCTCCCAGAGCCTCTGTATACACAACGCCGTGATAGCTTACGTCTGGTTCATTCAATCGCTTGAATCGTTTTTTGTGCTCTGCCCATGGGAATTTCCCGGAGTCTATGATCGCTCCACCTAGGCTATTACCGTGACCACCTAAATACTTTGTGAGCGACTGTATAACGATGTCTGCGCCATGTTCAATCGGTCGGCATAAGTACGGGCTGGGAACGGTATTATCTACAATTAATGGCACGCCATGCTTGTGTGCAATAGCAGCAATGGCTTCGATGTCCGTGATATTGCCTTGCGGGTTCCCAAGAGACTCAACGAACACAGCTTTGGTATTATCGTCAATGAGTGATTCAAAGCTAGACGCATCGCGATAATCTGCAAAGCGCGTTTCGATACCAAATTGTGGAAACGTATGCGCGAATAAATTGTATGTACCGCCGTAAAGTGCGCTGGAGGAAACAATGTTGTCTCCAGCCTCTGCGATAGTTTGTATGGCATAGGTTATTGCAGATTGGCCAGAGGCCACTGCGAGAGCGGCAATTCCACCCTCGAGCGCGGCTACTCTCTCCTCAAGAATCGATTGAGTAGGATTCATGATTCGGGTGTAAATGTTGCCTTCGACCTTCAAATCGAATAGGTCTGCCCCGTGTTGCGCATCGTCAAATGCGTATGCCACTGTTTGATAGATTGGCGGTACAACTGCCTTAGTCACTGGGTCAGGCTTGTAGCCTGCATGCACGGATAACGTCTCTATTTTCATCAAAACACCTTTGGATAGTTTTATTAACCTGTTATTTTGCTTTATGTCGATCTTATCCCTTACTATTTTTTTGATCTAAACATATAACCTAAAGATTTAAGTCTCTTTTGAGTGATGTCGTAAAGAGAGCAAAAAATTAGTCTCGTATCGCCTTAACCAGCAATACATCTTGTTTTAGCGTATGTCCCTAAATCCCATAAGCTGTTGCGATGCATGCATTGGTACTCAATCTTGATGAGTGGGTTCTTTAGGTGCCTCATCCTTATATCATTAAAAATTATATCGATATGAGATTTTATTATTATTAATAATATCAAATCTCCATCAAAATCCAGCCTTTCTTTTGAAGGGTTTGTGAATGGAGTTCTATTTTGTTCTCAGCGGATTACTGGTGGGATTTATCATTGGCCTGTCAGGCGTTGGAGGCGGTTCGCTTATGACCCCCTTATTGATTATGGGTTTTGGCTTACCACCAGCAGTTGCAGTGGGGACAGATCTTTTGTATGCAGGAATTACAAAGGCTATGAGGCAATTGTCAGATGATGGATCGTGACTATCGCTTAAAAGAAATTATATCTAGTCTACAGATTGACACCCAGGCTATTCGAGCGGGTTCTGATCGATCCCCGGCGCGAGAGCATTCGGAGCCTTTGTATGCTACATCAAGCTTTGTATTCTCTGATGCGGAGACAATGGCCGATGCCTTTATAAATGAAAGTGGATTGTCAATTTACGGTAGGGTTGATAACCCGACCGTAGATGTTTTTTGTAAACGTCTAGCAATACTTGAGGGCGGAGAAGCTTGCGAGGCTGCTTCCTCCGGAATGGGCGCAATCTTGGCCACCATGATGGCGCATTGTCAGTCTGGTGACCGCGTCGTTATGTCGTGTGGTGTATTTGGTGCCACGATGACTCTATTTCAGAAGTTCTTTGTTAAATATGGCATCACGTTAGATCTGGTTACACCTACCAACCTGGATGCGTGGGAAGTCGCTCTATCTGTTCCAGCCAAAATTGCCTATTGCGAGACTCCCTCTAATCCTACTATGGATATTGTTGATATCTCGAGTGTGTCAGAGCTTTGTCGGAGGAATGATACTTTATTTGTGGTGGACAACTGTCTTATGACGCCAGTGTTGCAAAGGCCTTTGGATCATGGGGCCGATTTGGTGATTCACTCCGCAACGAAATACTTAGACGGGCAAGGGCGTGTATTAGGTGGCGCTGTTGTTGGCTCACAGCAACTTATAAATCCGATAACGGCATTTATTCGATCAGGTGGAGTGACAATGAGCGCTTTTAATGCTTGGGTTTTTCTAAAAGGGCTAGAGACTCTTGAGGTGCGCATGCAGTCGCATTGTGCACGCGCGATTGATCTCGCAACTTGGCTGGATGATCATGCTGAAGTGGTAAGAGTCCACTACGCTGGCTTGCCTACTCATCCTCAGTCTGGATTAATTTCAAAACAAATGCGCGCCGGCGGTGGGGTATTAAGTTTCGAACTCAAGCGCCCGGGACGAGACTCTGCGTTTAGGTTTTTGAACGGAACGTGTATGATGTCGCTTACAGCAAATCTGGGTGATGTAAAGACAACGGTTTGCCACCCAGGAACCACTACACATGGTCGGTTGAGTCAGGCAGATCGTGACCTGATGGGGATTGGTGAGAATTTAATTCGAATATCGACAGGATTAGAAGCCATCGAAGATATCAAAGCTGATTGCGAGCGTGGGTTCCAGTCGTTGGGGTCTATTGATTCGCCGTCTCAAATTGGATCGGCAATGAATCCATCCTGTGAGCGTACGGATAAACCAAACAATATTTAGGGGTGATTTTTCTTAAACAATGAATTCTAAAAGAGAAAAAAAATGAGTGCGCCACGAGTCTCTTTTGAGTTTTTCCCTCCTAAGTCGCATGAGGCAGAGGTTAGCCTCTGGAAAACGCTTGAGAGGCTTGCGCCTCTCAAGCCGACGTTTGTCTCCGTAACGTATGGAGCAGATGGTTCAACAAGAGAGCGGACACACCGGGTGATTCAACGGATTTCAGTCGAAACAGATCTCAATCCTGTGCCTCATCTGACATGCGTCGGAGCAACTCGTGAAGAGGTAGATAGTCTGGCAGATGATTATTGGAGTGCGGGAATTCGCAAACTCGTAGCACTTAGGGGAGATCCTCAGGGAGGAGCTGAGGTGACTTATGTTCCCCATCGAGATGGATACGCGTATGGGTCTGACTTAGTGAAAGGGTTAATGGAAAAGCATCCTTTCGAGTTAATCGTCGGAGCTTACCCAGAAACTCACCCTGAGGCGATCTCAGAAGAGGCAGACCTTGAGAGTTTAAGACGTAAAGTTGATGCGGGTGCTAAATGTGCGATCACCCAGTTCTTTTTTGATGATTCTGTGTTCCTTAAATTTCGCGATCGTGTGGCATCTGCCGGCATAGAGGTGGAGTTGATCCCTGGTATTTTGCCCGTGACAAATTATAAAACACTCGTTCGTTTTGCTGAGTCGTGCGGGGTTTCACTACCGTCGTCTTTGACGAACCTTTTTTGTGGGCTGGATGATGATGTGACGACGAGACAGCATATTGCTGCACATGTCGCGGTCTCTCAAGTAGAGGCATTGAGCCGTGAAGGTGTTCGTGATTTTCATTTCTACACATTGAATCGAGCTGAGCTCAGCTTTACTGTATGTCACGCAATTGGCGTCAGAGGGGCTACATGAATCGGTCAGAACGTATTAAATGGTTGCTCGATACCTTACCAAGAGAAATCGTAATTCTGGACGGTGGTATGGGCACCATGATTCAGGGTGCCGAATTGACTGAAAGCGATTATCGAGGAGTTCGTTTCGCTAACTATCCCAGTGATCTAAAAGGGAATAATGATTTATTGACACTGACGCGACCTGATTTGATTTCATCGATTCATCGTGCTTATGTGGATGCCGGTGCAAGTATTATTGAAACAAACACATTCAATGCCAATGCTCCGTCTATGTCGGATTACGGTATGGAAGATCTCGTCTACGAACTGAATTTGGAGGCGGCGCGCCTCGCACGCAAAGTTGCAGATCAGGATAGTACGCGCCCCATAATTGTAGCGGGTGTTTTAGGCCCAACAAATAGGACTTGTTCTATCAGCCCGAGTGTTGATGATCCTGGTGCGCGAAACATAACCTATGGGCAGTTGGTTGATACGTACGCTGAGGCTACGCGCGCCCTAATTGAGGGTGGCGCTGATTTAATTCTCGTTGAAACTATATTCGATACGCTGAATGCGAAAGCTGCACTTTATGCGATAGATTTGGTCGCCGAGGAGTCTGGCATACCAATTCGCATTATGATCTCGGGAACAATTACTGATGCATCAGGCCGAACTTTATCAGGGCAAACAACTGAGGCTTTCTGGTTTTCGGTACGTCACGCTAAACCACTCACGATAGGTTTGAATTGTGCGTTGGGGCCCAAAGAACTTCGTCAATTTTTGGCGGATCTAGCTCGTGTTGCTGATACGTTTGTGTCCGCTCATCCGAACGCAGGTTTGCCTAATCAGTTCGGCGAATATGACCTAGAGCCAGGAGAAATGGCTGACATTGTGGCTGAATATGCGCAAAGCGGATTAGTCAATATCGTTGGAGGTTGCTGTGGCACGACACCTGAACATATTCGGTTGATTGCTGAACGGGTGAGCGGGAACGCTCCACGCGTGGCGCCTGATTGTGATCAATTTATGAAATTGAGTGGTTTGGAACCATTCATAGCTGACAAGACAACCGGTTTTATCAATGTGGGTGAGCGAACAAACGTGACTGGCTCTGCAATGTTTAAGCGTTTGGTACTTAATAATCAGCTCGATGACGCGTTAACAGTAGCAAGACAACAAGTCGAAAATGGTGCCCAGATCATCGATATAAATATGGATGAAGGCATGCTTGACTCCCAAGCGGCGATGGTTACTTTTCTTAATCTCATTGCGTCAGAGCCTGATATTTCTCGCGTACCTGTGATGATCGACTCCTCAAAATGGGATGTGCTCGAAGCTGGAATGCAATGTGTACAGGGTAAAGGCATCATCAATTCAATTTCATTAAAGGAGGGAGAAAAACAGTTTTTAGAGCAAGCGCGAAAGATTCGCCGTTATGGCTTTGCCGTCATCGTCATGGCTTTTGATGAGCAAGGCCAAGCGGATACACAAAAACGTAAACGGGAAATTTGTCAGAGGTCATACCAGTTGCTGACCGAGAAGGTAGATTTTCCACCTGAGGATATCGTATTCGATCCAAATGTGTTTGCTGTTGCGACGGGGATAGAAGAGCATGATGGGTATGCGCAAGATTTTATTGCGGCTTGTCACGATATTCATAAGTATTGTCTACACAGTTATATTTCCGGTGGCATATCGAATGTATCTTTTTCATTTCGAGGTAATAACCCTGTGCGCGAGGCCATGCATTCTGTATTTTTATATCATGCGATTCGCCAGGGTCTATCGATGGGTATTGTTAACGCTGGGCAGTTGGCAATCTATGAAGATATTGATTTGGAATTACGTGATTTAGTTGAAGATGTCATTCTGAACCGTCGTAGCGATGCGACTGAACGATTGGTTGATGCAGCGCCGCGTTTCGGTTTGGTCGAAGAAGTTGAAGATGAAACGGTTGCAGAATGGCGAAGCACCTCCTGTGAGGATCGATTATCTCATGCGTTGGTCAAGGGTATTGATACCTATGTGGTTGAGGACACGGAGGAGGCTCGATTGAAGGCTGCTCGGCCCTTACACGTCATCGAAGGTCCCTTGATGAATGGTATGAATACCGTAGGCGATTTATTCGGTGCTGGAAAGATGTTCCTGCCGCAGGTCGTCAAATCTGCCCGAGTTATGAAGAAAGCGGTTGCTCATTTGATTCCTTACATTGAGGAGGAAAAGGAGGCAACTGGGGATATGAGCCGAGAGCACGGCGTCATCATCATGGCAACAGTAAAGGGGGACGTACACGATATTGGTAAAAATATCGTCGGCGTTGTTCTCCAGTGTAATAATTTTAAGGTAGTTGATTTGGGTGTCATGGTGCCTGCTCAAAAAATATTGGATGCAGCACGTGAGCATAATGCCGATATCATTGGGTTGTCTGGTCTCATTACACCATCGCTCGATGAGATGGTGACAGTTGCGTCTGAAATGGAACGACAAAATTTCAATATTCCGTTGTTAATTGGTGGGGCGACTACAAGCCCTGCGCACACATCAGTGAAAATTGATCCAGCATATTCACATCCCGTTCTATATGTGAAAGATGCGAGTCGAGCGGTTGGTGTGGCGTCAAAGCTCTTGAGTGATTATCGAGAAGATTTTTATAAGGAGATACAGGTCGAGCATGATCGAAAACGCCAAGTGCACTCTGGTCGTTCAGCGAAAAAATTATTGTCGATGTCCGACGCAAACTCGAAGAGCGCAACACTCGTTTTTGATGCTTCCACTATATCGGTTCCCAAAGTATTGGGCAGGCAAGTATTACGCGATTATTCCCTTGAAAAGTTAGTAGAGACGATTGATTGGATGCCGTTCTTTAATGCATGGGAGTTCAGTGGAAAATTTCCGGACATTCTCAATGACCCGATTAAAGGGTCAGAGGCGCGTAAGTTATTTGATGATGCACAGTCAATGTTGACTCAAATTATTAGTGAGAAGTGGTTGAGAGCGGATGCTGTTTTTGGTTGTTTCCCTGCATATTCGAAGGGTAACAGCATCGTAATACTCGACCCCAATGATGATGATCGGGAGATTGCCCACACCCATTGGCTAAGGCAACAAAGACCACTGCCTGATGGTAAGCCGCAGTTATGCCTGTCTGATTTTATTGCTCCGAAAAGTGCCGGAATTGTTGATTATATTGGTGGCTTTGCCGTCACAACAGGACACGGGATTGAAGAGCATATAAAACGTTTCGAAGCGGATCATGATGACTACAGCGCTATTTTACTGAAAGTTCTGGCTGATCGTCTCGCTGAAAGTTTCGCTGAGCACTTGCACCAAAGAGTGCGTACTGAATTTTGGGCCTATACCACCGAAGAAAAACTAGATAATGAAGCACTCATTCGTGAGCAATACCGTGGAATACGTCCTGCGCCTGGGTACCCCTCTTGTCCAGATCACAGAGAGAAACTCACCCTATGGGATTTTCTGGATGTAGAGGCTGGGACCGGAATCTCATTAACTGATAGCCTTGCCATGTGGCCAACTTCATCCGTTAGTGGATTTTATTTCGCTCATCCGGACGC
>JGI20157J14317_10000786_pt1 | contig 31615 bp, 24 predicted proteins | sample COG_07_FD_14317 | JGI IMG/M metagenome (IMG submission 14317)
TTTTCCAAGCACCCGCCGTTGCTGTGCCGCACCATACCACCTCGTGATTCGATGCCGCTTGCTCCACCGTATAGACATGGCAAGCCCCCGGGCTTTGTACTTGAAATTCCATGGCAACTTCCGGGTCATAACTCCAAGGGCCGAGCTCTTCCCATTGCCCTGTCATTCGCTGCGCGGATTCGGCATGCATCGCCACATAAGCGCGGCTCACTGACGGCGCTGGCAATTCAGCATTGCGCATCCAGCGCTTGTAATACTGGGTGTCCTTATTTTTTTCGAACGGAAATACAGCGTAATGTGCTTCGTACGCCTCCCTGACCAACTCCGGAGATGCGTCAGCACTGTACATCATGCGCACCCACTGGGGCGCATCATTGGCTGCGCGATAAGGGGTTTGCGGCACGTGCTGAGCCGCAACGGGAGAAAGAGAAAAAGCCAGATGTAAAAGCAGAAAGAACCGGACCACAGATTTAAGCATCCCCAAAAATACGCGTTGACTGCCATGAAAAAGAAAGAGCCACCCAGAAGGGGTGGCTCTCACGTTTTCAAGTGAATTTGGAAGGTTGGTCCAAATCGTTGGTTTCAATCAATTTTCTCTATTCCGGTCAGGTCAAGGACAAGCAGTTCCATAGTATTGGAAGAATGTCAGCAAGTCGCTTACGTCGACAAATTGGTCCCCGTTGATGTCTCCAGGACAAGGGTCCGGATAATCACACCCTCCGGGATAGTTTGCACCGGCATCGAAATTCAATCCATCGGGATCCATGCAACCCACAAGGAGGCAGGAACCGTCATCGGAAGTGGCTTCGGCGTCGTAGTTGCAAGCCGTTGCGTCCATGCAACCCGCAAACTCACAAGATCCGTCATCGCCGAACGCATTAGCATTGTAGTTGGTGGCATCCACGCTTGTGCAACCCGGATAGAGGCAAGAGCCGTTTTCCGTACCTGCATTTTCATCATAATTGGAGGCCATAGGATCCGTGCAACCCTGATCCTCGAATTCACACGACATGTCATCATACGTCGCTGATTCGCTGTAGTTCGAGGCAGCTAGATACATGCAACCCGCAACGATACAAGACCCGTCATCCACGTTTGCTCCAGGGTCGAAGTTATCCGCAGCTGAATTCGTGCATCCGTTGTACTCACACAGGCTCTCTTGATCTCCTGTGTTCGCTTGTCCATCATAGTTCGATGCCAACTCGTCGTAGCATCCTGTATACAAGCAGAGTAATGCCTGATCACCCGTATTGGCCATCGCATTGTAGTTGTCTGCTTCTGCATCCATACAACCGGTGAACAAGCACGTTCCGTCGTCCACGTTGGCTCCAGCATCGTAGTTGTCCGCTGTGGCGTCCGTACATCCGAAATACTCACACAGAGCCCCTTGGTCTCCTGTGTTTGCCTGATCATCGTAGTTATCTGCAGCAGGGTCATAGCAGCCTGTATACAGACAAGATCCGTCCTCAACATTGGCTCCCGCATCGTAGTTGTCCGCTGCTAAATCCATGCAACCGAGGTACTCACAAAGCGCTTCTTGGTCGCCTGTGTTGGCTTGATCATCATAGTTGTCAGCAGCGACATCATAGCAACCCGTGAACAGACACACGGCATCTTGATCGCCTGTGTTGGCTCCCGCATCGTAGTTGTCAGCCTCTGCGTTCATACAGCCGGTGTACAGACACGAGCCATCGTTGAAGTTCGATGAAGGGTTGTAATTGTCAGCCGTTGCATCGGTGCAACCTGTGTAAATACATCCGAGGTCGTCGAAATTCGCTGAAGGGTCAAAGTTCGCTGCGCCAGGATCGGTGCAACCACCCGCAATCTGAGGGAAGGTGAGCTCAACATCTGGAAATTGGTAAAGCACATCGCCTTCACCCTGAAACTGGATGTTGTATCGCAAGAACACCACACCATTCGTCGTGAATTGTCCCACCAACAATCGTCCATCTGCATCGGGAACACCTTGGGTGTCCGAGGCACCTGGATTGAGGAAGATTTGTGCTCCCTCGGGTGTGTCAATGATCATATTCTCCCCCGCATTGAATGCAGGTAAGTGGAGGTACATGTTTTCCTGTGCCAGGGCATTGTAGTCCCCCGGAGCTGCACCAATGGTCAACCACGAATCAAATTCGAGCTCTGGGAACAACGCAAAGAATCCGGGATTGATGTTTCCTCCAAAATCAGCTCCAAACGGATGCTGGTAGAATGAACCGGTCGTCGTCGTCCACCAAGGTGCCGTCGCATCTCCATATAGGGCTGTCATATCCACCGTCGCTTCTGGAGCGAACTGGGCATAGACGCGGTAAGTCGCATCGCCATCCACAGTGCTTTCGCCAACCAACTCATAGGTCAACCCTTGGAATACATCGTCGCCCCAAACACATGAACCGTCATCGTTGGTTGCAGCGGAGTCGTAGTTGTTCGCTGAGTTCGAGGCGCAGCCCCAAACCTCATCGCATTCGTCTACTCCATCACCCTCGTAATCTCCATTGCAGGTGCCGTCGCAATTCGAATAAGCCCCTGCGTATTCACAAATCTCAGGTACGCTAACATCTGCTGTGGGATCATAGTTACAAGCCAACTCGTCAAAACATCCCGCCTCGAGGCAGCTGCCGTCTTCGTCGGTTGCATCTTCGTTGAAGTTGTAGGCCGCAGCGTCGGTGCAACCCGGCACTTCTTGGCCATCGCAGATGCCATCGCCGTCCACGTCAGAATAACAGTTTCCGTCGCAATCCACATGTTCGGTGCTGTAGTAGCACGTGCCGTCATCGTCGGTTGCTTCCAGATCGTAGTTGCACGCACTTTCATCCGTACATCCGACGCCAAAGGTTGGGAACACCAAGTTCAGGTCAGTAGCATAGTGAGTCGCACTGGTTGCGTCCCGGAACTGTAAATTATACTTCACCGATACCACACCGCTGGTCGTGAATTGACCCAACAACATTTGGCCGTCTTGGACAAATGAAAGTGCACTGCCGTTTGAACCGGGAATGTAGTACAAACTTGCACCTACGGCTGTATTCACGTTTACGTCAGCACCTGACTCTTCAAAGTCCGTAAAGAAATTCGAAAGTCCAATGGTTTGCAGTTCGACAGGAGAACCCGGGCCGCCTCCTAAGGCAATCCACGTATCATACTCGAGATCCGGTGCGAATGGGAACATCGCCGGGTTAATACTGTGGGCCAACAAGGCACCGGTCGCCACCTGGTGGAAGGGCTCTGTTGAACCAATGCTCCAGACGTCCGCATTTGTTCCGTATGATGCCACGACCTGAATGGCGGTATCGGCGTCAAAATTGGCATAAACACGGTACGTCGACGTTCCTTCGATCAAGTCATGTCCAACCAACTCGTAGCTCAATCCTGTGAATAAGCCTTCTGGCCATTCACACGAACCATCATCATCCGTCGCATTCACATCGTAGTTCAAAGCCGAGCTCGAGGAGCAACCTGCCACTTCGGCATCGTTGCACACACCGTCTCCATCGTGGTCCGCAAGGCAATCACCTGCGCAATTTTCACCCGGTGCCGGAAAGTCACATGAACCGTCCTCATCTGTGGCTGCTGCATCGAAATTACAGGCTGCAGCATCTGTGCAACCCGCGATTTCAAAGACATCGCATATGCCATCTCCATCACTATCCACGATGCACTCGCCTTCGCAGGTATAACCCAGCTCAGGTAACGTACCGTCGCAATCGCACGATCCGGGGGCGAGACCGTCGCCACCACACACCCCGCACTCATCAAAGACGGTACATGAATCATCTTCCTCTGTAGCTGCTTCGTCATAGTTGCAAGCAGATGCATCCGTGCATCCAAGCACTTCAAATTCATCGCATGTTCCATCGCCGTCCTCGTCATTGAGGCAAATACCATCGCAGTCATATCCTGCTTCAGGGCCGTTGCCATCGCAGTCACAAGCTCCTTCCGCGATGCCTTCACCACCGCAAACTCCACATTCATCTAAAGCAAGACAAGAACCATCATCATCGGTGGCCATTGCATTGTAGTTGCATGCAGAAGGATCTGTGCAGCCATCCAAAGGAGGCATATACGTGCCTGTAGTGAAGTACAATTCGCGGTTTTCCGTGGTTACCCCTTCTTCTGTGCGCCATTGCATGTTCCATAGTCCGGATACTTCGCCGGGCTCACCTTCCGCATCATCGGTAACTGTGAACTGAGCCACAAGGACCCGCAAGTCATCTCCCGCTGAAGCCAAGGAATTGGAATTCGGCGTTACATACCAGCTTCCACCAGCAGCGCCGTTCAGGACAAATCCGTTGCCTTCATTGAAGGCCTCAAATGCACTCGCCATAGCGATGGAACTTACATCCGCATCCAACGTGCTCGAAGATCCAATCGTTAACCAACTATCATATACCAGGGTTGAATCAATTGCATAAAAAGCCGCATTCAAATCGCTTCCCAAATCAGCTCCCGCAGGATGCTGCCAAAAAGCGGTGGTAACCTCCAATTCTAGGTCGACTGGATTCAACTCTTGATCACCTACCGCAAAGAGAGCAGTGCACTCATCTCCAGCATTTTCAAACTGAGCGTAAACGCGGTAAGTCGTTCCCAAATCAGTTTCTGCATGCACTTCGGCGTGCAAGAATGGATAATCCAAGATGATGCACGATCCATCGTCGTCTGTTGCCTCTTCATTGTAATTGGGTGACAATTCGTTTGTGCATCCCATCGTTTCAAATGCGTCACACACGCCGTCATCATCCGAATCACTGAGGCAGGCACCATCGCAATCATACCCCTCTGCAGGAAGACCTCCTTCGCAATCGCAAAATCCTTCTGCGATGCCCTCTCCGCCGCATTCGCCGCAGACGTCCAGTTCAAGGCATGAACCATCGTCCGTATTCGCCTCAGCGTCATAGTTGCAAGCTTCAGCATCCATGCACCCTGGAATCATCGGAATGCACACGGCCGTGCATTCTCCGGCGCAATAAGCAATAGTCGAAGGAGCATCGCCAACGGAAACTCCATAATTTCCACCTCCGGAGCCCACTGGGAGCTCAGGAGCAGTGCTGCATTCTGCAGGAGCGTTGATTATTTGCCCCCATCCTGACCAACCATCAGCCGGTCCGGTAACTGCAATTACAAATTCGAAGGATGTATTCTCTTCGAAATCGGCAGAGCCCGAATAAATTCCATCACCATTCTCGTCTGAAAGAGTAACTCCCCAGCCATTCCAGCCATTCCAACTTCCATTTATTACCACATTGTCATACTCCCCGTTCGGGTATGGGGAATTATTCATGTCGATTTCAAACGTAACCGTCTCATAAAACTGTTGCTCGCTGCAAGCCACACATGAACCATAGGTATCATTGGTCGTAGAACCCGCGTCGGTCAAACGGTTAGCATACGTACTGTAATCTGTCACGGGTGCGCAAGAAGCTCCACCGGCCATGTCGTCGACCAAGTCCTCTTGTCCAGCCCAGTTATCAACCATGTACTTGTATTCAACCTCACCAGCAGGAAGTTCGAGCACGACGGTATAAATCCCGTCTTCATCGGAGTCCATCAAGTCGTTCCATCCATCAGATCCGCACCAACCGCAAAACGGCCCAGTTACATGAACCGTGGAAAAAGAGAATTCGACACACGACATGTCAACATTCAAGGTCGTAGAGAACAAGCATGAACCATCATCATCTGTAGCACTTCCATTGTAATTGCTCGCATCTTGATTGGTGCAACCTGCCGTCTCAAATTCGTCGCAAATTCCATCCTCATCTGCGTCATTCAAGCAAGCGCCGGTGCAATCATATCCTGCTGCAGGAAGCGTGCCTTCGCAATCGCATGTTCCTTCAGCGATTCCGCTACCACCGCACGTGCCACATTCGTCTTCCACATTGCCATCGCAATCACAAGCGCCGTCGGCAATACCATCACCACCGCACACGCCACATTCGTCCAAAACAGCGCAAGAGCCGTCATCATCCGTTGCGGAAACTTCAAAATTACAAGCGGATTCGTCTGTGCATCCCGCGATCTCATTAGCGTCGCAAATACCATCTTCATCGGTATCCGCCAAACAATCCCCATCACAATCGTACCCGACTAAAGGCTCGGTGCCATCGCAATCGCACGTACCTTCAGCGATGCCATCTCCGCCGCAAACACCACATGCATCAAGGAAATCACAAGATCCATCATCTGCGGTAGCTGCAGCATCGTAATTGCACGCAGAGGCATCTGTGCAGCCCATCACGTCCGGTAAATTGTCCGCTGTATTATGGGTCTGTCCAATTTCATTGTAGGATGCATCTCCAGCGTCTTGCCATTGGATATTCCAATCACAGGTCATGTGTCCCGGATTGCCATCCACATCATCTTCAACGGTGAATTGTCCCAAAAGAACCTGTCCGTCATCTCCCGCTAGCGCGAGCGCATTCGATTCTGGCGTCACGTACCAACTTCCTCCAACGGCGCCATCCAAGATGAATCCGTTTCCCGCATTGAACTCTGTAAAAGCTCCCGACATGCCTATCGCACTCACGGTTGGATCGTCACTCGTCTCTGAACCAATTGTGAACCAGCTGTCGTAGGCAAGATCCGGAAGAAGCGTCAAGAAGAAGGCATTAATACCCGAGCCCAGGTTGGCGCCCCCTCCGTTCTGGTAGAAAGCCGTCGTTACGCTGGTCTCGAGCGTTACCGAGTTACTTTCAGCCGAACCGATGGAATACACCGCGATGCATTCATCCGTTGGAGATGCAAACTCCGCATAAATGCGGTAGGTGGTGCCAAATTCTGAGGTAGCATATACCTCGCTCTCCAACCCAGTGAACTGAGAAAACCCCACTGCAGACAGCAGAAAGGTGGAGAATGAAAACAGCGAAAGCCGCTTCCATGTTGTTGTGATTTTAGAGTAATTCATCGCCGATATAATCCAATTCCTACTTAAATATAGCGAATTAAACAACACAATTCGATAATTAATCGATTTATTTTCGCTTTGAGACCACTGATTTTGAATCATTTTTCCGGTGTTGGGGTACGCATACTGCCTCCACATACGTCGCACCTCTGTTCAGAGTTACGTTTGAGGCAGAAAAAAGTGAGCTCAAGAAAAATCACGTACCTTGAGAGGCCATTTATCGCTTTTGATGCCAAACCGACTTCTCCCTCTATTTCTTGGGATGTGCCTCGCGCTCTCGGGACTCAGCCAGTCCACGCATTCCAACGGTTGCGTGACGTGGCAGGCAGCAGCAGCTCTTTTCAATGTCTCCGACACTTCCCCGAGCTGCATTCCGACGCACCGCGCTTCTTCTAGCGTGGTATTGAACGCACAGCCCGAAGTTTGGCAACGCATACAAGAAGAACGTCCAGATTTTTGGGAGCTCCCTTTGACGTTACCGGATGGGACACATGAAGTTCTGGAGCTGCACAAAGTCAAAGCGTACACAGACGACTTGGAAATTGGACACATGACGGAATCAGGCGTGCGCGCCGAACGGTACATCCCCCGGCTCCTCAGCTATCGGATCGGAACGGCTGGATTTCACGGTACGGTGATCTTTCTGGACGAACAAATCGTCGGGGCAGTGAGACACGCGGGGGTCCAATACGAATTGGGCGGACTCGAGTGCGATGGAGCACCCACCGGACAATTTGTTCTTTATGCTATATCGGACGCCGTGAATCCCCCTGCCTTTAACTGCGGCGTGGAAACGGTAAGCGAGCATGTGCACGCCCCCCATGGCGAAGGAGCGCCGCCTCCATCACCAAGGTCGTCCATTACGAGCTGTATCGAAGTCGCCTTGGACATCGACCATTATACCTATGGTACGTTTGGCAACGACTGCANCACCTCTGTGGAATGGGCGCTGGCTCTGCTCACGGGAGTCAGTGAAATCTATGAAACGGAATTGAACGACCTGGTCTACCTCGCTGCGTCGTACATCAATGTATGGGAAACCACGGATCCGTATGCTGCCTTCGTGGGCAATGCAGGAGCGATGCTCGACGCTTTTCGGCAGGAGTGGCTCACCAACCCCGACCTCGTTGACCGTCCTCGCGACCTGGTGCATTTGTTGACTCGCAGACCGGATACGGGAACGGGTGGAATTGCTTACTTAAACGTCATTTGCAACAACGCATATGCGGCTGGGTTCAGTGCCTACCTCAGTCCTTCCACCTCGTACAACCTGAACAATTACAGTTGGAATTTGAACGTCGTCGCGCACGAATTGGGCCACAACTTCGGGTCCAATCACACCCACTGGTGCGGATGGCCGGGTGGCCCCATCGACGATTGTTACACAGCCGAGGGAGGCTGCACCAATTCACCTGCTCCCCAAGTAGGCACCATCATGAGTTATTGCCATGCTGTCTCTGGTGGTTCAGTCAACCTCGAATTTCACCCTACGGTAGAGAGCGTCGCGCTGATTCCCTCCATCAATGGCCAAGGGTCGTGTTTTGGCACTTGCGATGAATTTTCCACCAGCTGCGCCTATTACGGCTGCACCTTTCCGACCGCTTGCAATTATGATCCCGAGGCGGTCATCAACGACGGCTCTTGCGCCACCGAAGATGTGTGTGGTGAGTGCGGAGGGGACGGCACCTCCTGCGAGGGATGCACGGACCCCGTCGCTTGCAATTACGAGGAAGCATTCATTATCGACGATGGCAGTTGTTTTTACTCCCCCAATGGAGGGGCGTGTGACTGTGAAGCTGTAATTTCACTCGCAGGCACCCTGGGCCCAGGTGAAACAGTTTCAACAGCCGTGAGCGGTTTCGGCTACGTCGCTGCAGTTACGGTCTTTCTGAATTTTGAAAACATCAACTTGGACGAATCGCGGGCCAGTGACCTCACTGTCATTATCGAAGCCCCCAATGGTGAGTGCCGACAAATTGGAGGATTCGATGTGGATTTTGGATGCCCTACGACGGGATTTTGGCCGACGGCTTGGCAATCTACGCAGAGTGGTGAATACGTGGGTGCGGCGACCATCCCAGGCGCTCCGGAAGGAATTGGCACGTGGTTTATCCGCATCGGCAATGGGTGGTCCGGTTCAGAAGGCGCGTCCTTTTCAGCCGATATTTCCATTTGGAACCTGTGCTTTGATGTGGACCCCCCAGGATGCACGGACCCTGCTGGATGTAATTACAATCCTGCCGCAACGGTTGACAACGGGTCGTGTGACTTTGTCTCGTGTTATGGATGCACCGATGCGTCAGCCTGCAATTACACGCCGGGTGCGACTGAAGACGACGGCTCGTGTGAGTCTATTTCATGCCAGGGATGCACGAATCCTCAAGCGTGCAATTTTGATTTGACCGCACTCATTGACGATGGGACCTGTGAATTCTATACCTGCACCGGCTGCACCGATTTGGAAGCCTGTAATTACGATCCTGCAGCCACCATCGAGGATGAATCCTGCACGTATGACTGCGGTTATTGCGTGGGAGATTTAGATGACGATGGAATGGTCGCTGTGACGGATGTGCTGCTGTTTCTTTCGGACTACGGCTGCGTGGTTCCATTGTGCTTGGGGGACATCAATGGCGACGACCTCACCACCGTGGCTGACCTATTGCTGCTGCTCAGTCAATTCGCCGAAACGTGTGAACCATGATGCAGAACTCTAAAGCTCGTTCCTGCGTTGCCTGGTCTCTGGCCTTGGTGTTTTTAGTTTCCTGCGCTTCTTCTCCCGACATCTCTCAGCCCGAGAGGCCGTTTAAGGTGCCCAATTGGTTTACCATTTGGGAAGGCACACAACCTGATTACCCGCTGACCAATGCCGAGGGTGAAGTCATTGTCATCCGGGGAAAAGAAGCCAAAGTTGGCGGCAGCCAGTTCTCCTTCGACATTCAACCGGATGGAAAAGTGGAGATGATTCAGTCCCAAGAAGACGGACGTGTATCCACCTTTGCGGGGATTTGGAAAGGCCAGAATCATTCCGTTTCGGGCGAACTTCAAGGCATTGTTTGCGACCTGAGTGCCGTTTCTACTGGCGCTTACCGACAATACGCCATTCTAGCCGACACCGTCGATCGCGTGGTCCGTTGCTACGGCACCTCCAAAGAACCCGTGTTTGAGTTGGTGAGCAAGGATGCCGCTGATTTCTGAAAGCTATTCGATGGATGCGACAAAGTCAGCAACGCCGTCCATGAAGGTTTTGCGGTCATCCCACATGCAGAGGTGAGAACCGTTCGAGCAAAGCAAAAATTGACCGTTCTGGACAAGTTTTGATTGCCGTTTCATCGCCGCCGGGTCCATGGTGTCGTGTGTTACTCCCACCATCAGCGTCGGAAGATAGTAGAAATTTTCATCGGAAACTCGAAATCACGTGCTCCACTCTTCCTTCCTCTCCGGGATATAATTTCGACCAAACTAATAATTTGAATTACCAATGTTTTATATTATCTTCATAAGGAACACGAAGCTTTTTTTGATGAAACATATTGTCCTCCTGCTGGCTTGCATTCTTGCAAGCGGGCTCGCCCTCGGTCAAGTGACTAGGATTCACGCGGAATTGATTGCTGATCACGGTGAATCTGGCCTCGCAGAATTGGAAGGAATGAAAACCTATCACGTTTTCGTAGAAATGACCCAACCAGGAGATGAAATTTCAGCATTCTTCGGAGACAATGTCACCCCATTAAGTATCGCTTCAACAGAACCGTTTTATCAAAATCCATTTGGTGCAGATTTCGGTTGGGGCATTAACGCTTCCATCTTAGCCTTCTTTCCAGAAGTAAGCTACGACTCGTGGTTCACGATCGGAGTCTCCGATAGCGAGACTCCAACTTTGGCGGGATCCATTGGTCTCGATGCAGGTTTAGACAGCTTCAACTCCGGAGGAGACTTTATCGTAGACGATATCATCGGCGGATCTGTCTTTACCCTGTTTGGGGATGAAAATGCTGCCGCAGGGGAGGACTTGCGCATCCTGATTGCACAGCTCACCACAGCCGGAGAGCTGACCGGAAGCATCAACGTTCAAATGTTTGTTGATGGATTCCAAAATCAGAGCATGCAAGTTTTGGCGATGCCCATTCTTATTGAAGCGGGCTGCGGAGACCCAGAAGCTTGCAATTACGACCCATCGGCCGAACCAGGTGCATTGGACGAATGCATTTACCCCGAAGATTGTGAAGACTGTGAGGGCCAGTGCTTGGACACCAATGCCAACGGTGTGTGCGATTGTGCAGAATTTCCCGGATGCACCAATCCTGCCGCAGACAACTACGACCCGGAATCGTTAACGGATGACGGCAGCTGCATTATCGGCGGTTGTGCATACATCAATGCGGCGAATTACAATCCTGACGCGACCTATGATGATGATACTTGCGTGTTCGCTGGATGCACCAATGCAGCAGCACTCAATTATGACCCGATGGCTGCAATGGAAGATGGAAGCTGCTTACTCCTTGGATGCATGGATCCAGTCGGAATGGACTTCGATCCCACAGCCAACGTTCCCGGAGCTTGCGTCTATTCACAAATCTGCATGAGTGATTTGGATGGCGATGGTTACGTGGATGTCTTTGACCTCTTGCTCATGTTCGAGAGCTACGGGTACGATTGCGAGTGACCCCTAACAAACGATGAAAAGGCGCCCTCTGGGATAAAAATTGAACACGATTCGAAACCCACTTGTCCAACGGTCGTATGTTTACCATTCATCAACAGCGAAATCCCAATGACATGGTTCAGAGGAACGATTTGGGCATGCATGCTCATCACCGGTAGCGTTTGGAACACAACCAAGGCCCAAGGCACCCCGAATGGCTCGAATGCCAGTGCAGTAGGTCCAATGGACACGCTCGTCGTCTTGCCTGCAGAATGGCTTTTGGTCCAATTGACCAATGGGAATTGGTTCTACGGAGAAGTGATTGAAAAAACAGACGCTACCATTGTTCTCAATACGGATATTTTGGGAAAGGTGAGCATTCAAAAATTGGACATCAGACGTTCCATCTCGGGTCCGTTAACTGCTGCGAAACGTCAAGAAATAGAAGACAGCGAACGCGCCAAAGACCAATCGATCGGCTTGAACAATTTGTGGCCGAGGACAGCTTATGAACCGGATCCTAACGCCACACGTTATTTCTTCGCTCCCTCGGCTTTCCAACTAAAAGAAGGGGAAGCCTATTACCAAAATAGCTATGGACTTTACAACCAAGCCAGCACGGGTCTATCCAATGAGTTTACATTAGGAACCAATGTATTGGCTCCAGTCGCGATTGGATTTACGGCAAAATTTGGGTTTGAGATCAATTCCAAAGTGCACATCTCAGGAGGCGGGTTGGTTCTCTTCCCAATTTGGGACTTGGATGATTCGTTCGGATTGGGGTTTGCCAATATTACCTTTGGCTCGGAAAACTCAAACATCACATTCACGATGGGAACTGATTTCCGAAACAGCAGCATACTCAATTTCAGCGCGTTGGTTCCGTTGAATGACCAAACTTGGCTGATTACAGAAAACTACCGCATCGCATCCCGCCGCGATGGATGGGCGGGCAGCTACACCAATTACAGTGGAATCATTTCGCTCGGGGTGCGCAGGTTTGCACAGCGCCGAGGATTTACCTGGGATTACGCGCTAGGATATCTTACCGATGCAGATTTGGTCTTCCCGTTTTACAGTCTCACCATCCCCATTAAACCGAAATCAGAACGCTAGGCTGCTCGAGTCCCATAGGATTGAGGTTGTGGGTGCCTGATGCGTCTGATACTGCACTACTTAACAGGGCTTAAAAGTGATCCCGTTGGGACTCGAACCCAAAACCGTCTGCTTAGAAGGCAGATGCTCTATCCAGTTGAGCTACGGGACCTGTTTCACGCGTTCGCGAATGGGGTGTAAACCTGAGTGCAAAGATGCAAATTGAAATGCATTAACTTTAGGGAAAACCATTTTCGATGCGAATTGTCCTCACCCACCTCGCAAACGCCCTTGTGCTTTTGTCTTTTTCTATTGGCCTTTCTGCCCAATGCACGCAGGCGGAAGGCCCTATATCCCTCTTCGAAGTAGAGGCATTGGAAGAAGCGGAAATCCCCACAATTCATCCGGACAATCATGTTGGATTGCAGCTATCAATGGATGCATTTTCCGATGTCCGTGACCATAAGTACAACGAATGGACGCTCCTTTTGCCCTTCCTCAATGGAAAAACATTGCAGGTAGAATTGGAATCTTTCCTGCCCTTTTCAGATGCTTTTCGGATCGGTCGAACGCAGGAGGACGGCAAGTTTTTGGAAGAAATTTACCGCCCGAAATTACTTTCTTACCGCGTGATCTCACCCGACATGCGCGGCTCCATTGTCATCATGGAAGACTTTGTAGTAGGGACCATTCAATGGCAAGGTCGCCAGTACGACTTGAGTGCAATCCGAAACGGAGCAGGCGGCAAGCACGTCCTCTTTTTGTTGGAGGACGCAGCGAACCCCATGGAATTTGAATGCGGCGTGGATGAGTTTGGTCCGCGACGAGAAGTCATGCCGATGGGGGTTCAACCATCCTCTTCCAGTGCTCAAGTGACCGATTGTGTGGAAATCGCGTTTGACATCGATTACCATACGTATGGAACTTTTGGAAACGATTGCTATCCCGCTGTAGAATGGGCGTTGGCCATCATGGCGGGAGTGAACACCATTTACACAAATGATCTCGACGCCTTGATTAATATCCAAGCTTCCTATATCCACGTATGGGAGTCGACTGATCCGTATGCGAGTTTTGAAAATGATGCCGGTGGGATGCTGGACAATTTTCGTTTGGAGTGGTTGTCAAACCCCAATTTCGCGGACATTCAGCGGGATCTTGTGCACTTGTTGACCCGTCGTCAAAACACCGGCACCGGAGGCATCGCTTACCTCGATGTCGTTTGCTTTCCGCAATACGCGTCAGGTTTCAGCTCGTACCTCGAATCAGGAACGACCTACAACTTGAACAATTACAGTTGGAACTTGAACGTGGTAGGTCATGAGTTGGGCCACAATTTTGGTTCAAACCACACCCATTGGTGCGGATGGTCGACGGGGCCCATAGACGATTGTTACGAGGCTGAAGGGTCGTGCACCAACAACCCTCAACCTCAGGTTGGGACCATGATGAGTTATTGCCACGCCGTAGCCGGTGGATCTGTGAACCTCGAATTCCATCCAACCGTCATCAGTGAAGCCTTGACACCGACCATTGCTTCCGACGGAAGCTGCTTCACTACATGCGTAGACATGACTACCAGTTGCCAGTACTTTGGATGCACCGATGCCACTGCGTGCAATTTTGACCCCAATGCGGTAGAGGATGACGGGACGTGCGCTTTCACAGAAGATGAATGCGGTGTGTGTGGTGGTGACGATTCCAGCTGCTCCGGCTGCATGGATGAGAATGCATGCAATTACGACGCCGCTGCGACCTTGGACGATGGGTCGTGCTTTTTCCCTCCCGCAGGAAGTTCCTGCGATTGTGAATACGCCGCTTCCTTTGATGTCAACCTGAGTGCAGGCGAAACGGCAAGTGAAACGATTGAAGCCGTTGGATACGTGACGGGATTTTCTGCTGTTCTGGTCTTCCAAGACACTCCTCCAGATCAATCGTGGGCGAATGAAATGATGGTTGGCCTCACAGCACCCGATGGCACCTGCCTGCAATACGGAGGATACAACCTAACGTTGGGTTGTCCCAGCGCGGGATTGTGGCCTGGTGGTTGGAACACCAGTGCTGCAGGGACTTACACAGCAACAGCGGTTTTCAATGAACCCATGCAAGGAACCGGAGATTGGGTCATCACCATTATGAATTCCTGGGCATCCTCCATCGGAGCGTCCTACGAAACCACTCTCACCTTTGATGGGCTGTGTGAAGGTGCTGCCGGCGTTCCGGGCTGCACCGATTCTGCGGCGTGCAATTACGATTCCACTGCCACCAACGATGACGGTTCATGCGAGTTCAGCTCCTGCGCGGGCTGCACCGATGCAGCTGCGTGCAATTACGATGCAACCGCCACTAACGACAACGGTTCGTGCGAGTTCAGCTCCTGTGTGGGCTGCACCGATGCAGCGGCGTGCAATTACGATGCAACCGCCACCAACGATGACGGTTCATGCGAGTTCACCAGCTGCGTCTGTCCGGGTGACCTGGATGGAGATGGGCAAGTTGCCGTTACGGACGTTCTGCTCTTTTTGAGCGATTTCGGATGCGCAGTTGACCCGTGCGTTGGCGACAGCAACGGAGACGGACAAACCAATGTCGAAGACTTGCTCCTCATGCTCTCCTATTTTGGGTCAATCTGTGAATAAAAAAGAGGTCAAATACAAAAATTCAGATTCCATGACTCGATGCACAACACCATTTCTCGGAGGCTTTGTAATCGCCATCTTATTCAGTGCTTGCGACTACTGTGAAACCAAAGGCACGGTCACATTTGACAACACCGAGCGCCTCTGGTGCAATTGTGAAGTAACATGGCCCAACGGCGACGAGTACGTCATTGAGGCGGGAGAAAGCCGCACTTACGAATTCCAGCGGGGCACGTATGAATTTGGCGCCTATTGTGGCAATGATGCGTGGGACAATACACTCTGTGGATTGGAAGAAGGGGCCATATCTCGATCGTTCACCATCGATTGCGAAGAAGCGTACACGATGAACCTCAATTTTTGAACCTCATCCGAGTCCAAGCATCAAGTGTAAATAATTTAATATTTCAACATTTATTAAAATGTTAGTATGTTTGCAACGTGAAAACCACGCAAACAGCCCCCACGCGCATGCAATTGTCGCATACCGCCAAGGTATTGAAGGCCATTGCGCACCCCGTCAAATTGGAAATCCTATCCATTTTGGCCGAAAAAGAACCTCTCGATGTTTCCAGTTTATGCGCCCATGTCGGCATGGAATGCCAGATTTCCATGATGTCGCATCACTTGTCCAAAATGAAAGACAACGGGGTCTTGCTCTCTGAAAAAAGAGGCAAGCAAGTTTTTTATCGGATCGCAGACCGCACCTTGCTCAACCTGTTCAAGTGCATTGAGCCGATGGACGAAGCACTTTAGAATCAACGCATGGAAATTATCGGATACGTTTTAGCTGTCGGCATAGGCATCTCATTGGGACTCATTGGAGGGGGTGGATCCATCCTCGCTGTACCCGTGCTGGCCTACCTTTTTGGACTCGACGAAAAAGTCGCTACGGCCTATTCCTTATTCATAGTCGGCGCTGCGGCCTTTGTAGGAGGGCTGCGACAGAGCAAAAACAAGAATGTCGATTGGCGCACCGCTGTCGTCTTTGGCGTTCCTGCCCTCGCCGGCGTTTGGCTGGTGCGCCATTATGTCGTTCCGACGCTTCCGGATGTGCTCTTTGCTGTGGACGGATTTGAGTTTACCCGGCGCATGGGCATGTTCGGGTTGTTTTCGGTGCTGATGGTTTTAGCGGCATGGTCCATGCTGTCGAGCAAAGAGCGACGCGGAGGCACAGGCGATGTAACCTTCAATTATCCCCTGATTCTTGTTGAGGGGCTGATCGTCGGAGGCGTCACAGGGTTCGTGGGAGCCGGCGGAGGATTCCTCATCATTCCCGCGCTCGTCATCTTAGCAAATTTGGAAATCAAAAAGGCCATTGGCACGTCGCTGATGATTATCGCCTTCAAATCCCTCGTGGGCTTTTTTTTGGGCGACGCACTTACCACCAGCGTCGACTGGACCTTCTTGCTCCAATTCACGGGACTGGCCATCGTTGGCATCTTCGGCGGCGTCTACCTCGGCAACTTCATCGACGGAAAGAAACTCAAAAAGGGATTCGGCTATTTCATTATTTTGATGGCCGGATTCATTTTCACCATGGAATTTCTCCTCCACAGCTAATCAATTAATTCGATCATGAAAATCGAACAAATCTATACCGGTTGCCTGGCACAGGGCGCCTATTACATTCAAAGCAACGGTGAGGCAGTCATCATCGATCCGCTGCGCGAAGTCTCGTCTTACCTCGAGCGCGCAAAAGAGGACGGGGTGCGAATCAAGTACGTACTCGAAACACATTTTCATGCAGACTTCGTCAGTGGTCACGTCACGCTCGCTGAGCAATCGGGGGCGACCATTGTGTACGGACCGCATGCCAACCCAACGTTCGATGTGCACATTGCCGAGGACGGCGAGGAGTTGCGTGTCGGGGACGTGACCATCAAAGTCTTACATACTCCGGGGCATACCATGGAAAGCACCACGTACTTGTTGCGTGACGAGCATGGCAAAGACACCGCAATTTTCACCGGCGACACGTTGTTCTTGGGTGATGTTGGAAGGCCGGACTTGGCTCAAAAATCCGCGACCATGACCCAGGAGGAACTGGCCGGAATTTCATTCGATAGCCTCCGCACCAAAATCATGCCCTTGGCGGACGACGTGATCGTTTATCCTGGGCACGGCGCGGGATCTGCCTGCGGCAAAAACATGATGAAGGAAACCGTGGACACGTTGGGTAATCAAAAGGCTATGAATTACGCGTTGCGAGCGGATATGACACGCGAGGAATTTATCGCGGAAGTCACCGATGGGCTGATGCCACCCCCCGCCTATTTTCCACTGAATGTGCAATTGAACAAGGAGGGCTATAGGCCCATTGACGAAGTCCTGGAACAAGGTCTGAAAGCCCTCTCCCCTGATGCGTTTGAGGCCGTGGCCAATGAAACTGAAGCGTTGATGCTGGACGTTCGTGACCCGCAGGAATTTGCTGCCGGACACATCCCCAATAGCATCTTCATTGGCATCAACGGCAACTTCGCTCCGTGGGTGGGTGAATTGATTGTGGACGTCAAGACCAACATCATCTTGATTGCACCCAAAGGCAGAGAAGAAGAGGTCGTGACGCGGCTTTCGCGGGTTGGTTTTGATAACACCTTAGGCTACCTAGAAGGAGGCATCCAAGCTTGGAAAGACGCCGGCAAAGAAGTTGATCGGGTTACCTCTGTTCCAGCGACAGAACTAGCCGCCGCATATCCGAATGTTTCCGATCGGATTTTCGACGTGCGCAAGGCCGGCGAATACAGAAGCGAACATATCGAAAGTTCGCATCACACGCCATTGAACAGCCTCAATGAACATCTGGCAGAATTTCCGCAAGACGCGCCTTTTTACGTGCACTGCGCAGGGGGCTATCGCTCCATGGTGGCCTCTTCCATTTTGAAGTCGCGAGGCATCCATAACATCATCGACGTGCAAGGTGGATGGGCTGCCATCGAAAAAACGACCATTCCCAAAACGAATTACGTCTGTCCTACGACGTTGAAGTAACCCCCTTTTGTCTCCCTCACTCCGCTTGGGCAATTCAGTGGATGGCAATCAGACAACAAACCCGGTGATTCGCGCGTTCTCCACGAGAAAGTAAACCATATGAAAATCTGCAAGAAATACAGCCTTATCCTGATTGGCGTCCTGAGCCTCAGCTCTTGGGCATTGGCTCAGCATTCATCTTCATCTACTGGCACGCAAGGAGACGTTCAAAAAGCGATTGCCGTCCACAATGATGCAAGAAAAGCAGTTGGCACGCCGCCACTCAGCTGGTCCAGCCAATTGGCGAAGGAAGCAACGGCCTATGCAGCTGAATTGGTTCGAAAAGGACGACTTGTGCACTCCGATACCGATGAGGGAGAAAACCTCTATTGGTACAGCGGCACCCATGCGAATCCTTTGTTTGAAGCCAGCACGTCTTGGGCAAGTGAAATCGAGGATTATCGCAGAGAGCGCTGCTGTGGGACCCAATTCTCACAAACTGGCCATTACACTCAAATGATCTGGAGCACAACAACGCACGTCGGCATTGGCTATGCAATTACACCAAGTGGTCAAACCTACGTGGTCGCTCGATACAACCCGCCGGGCAACTGGATGGGAGTTTACCCGTATTGAACGGCAGTTTTAAGCGCTCCCGATCATGACGACCATTACAAAAAACGCCCGACCTCATTGAGACCGGGCGTTCACTTTATTTCGTCGGGGCGGCAGGATTCGAACCTGCGATCTCCTGTTCCCAAAACAGGCGCCGTAACCGGACTAGGCCACGCCCCGAGCGCTGTAAGCGGGGGCAAAGATAGATGAAATTATTCTGTGTGCAATGCCCTATGCCTTTATTTATAGGGTCATGAGAAGTAAGCACAATTTCAGCCCGCTGAACAACGAACAGGCTCGAAGCTGTATGGGCCTCTGAATCAAAAAACGCTGTTTTCATGCCTTTTAGTACTAAAAAAGAGTGTTTAGGGCAGACTTTAGGGCAGAAAATAGCTGAAATATTTACCGGACTTACCGCTCAATTCTACCCCGTGGGTCTCCAAAATACGTTTCTGTTGCAAACAAATGGGGAGCGCCCGTATTGAAGAATACCGAGACTGTGACTCGCTCAGTGAATCCCGCCGCTTTTAATCTGAAGAACCTAATTTCCTCCAAACCTTAGAGAAACGCTTCCATATTTTTCTCCAAACCCACTGCATGATTATGAATGTCATGAAGGCATTTGTGCCGCTTAAAGGCCCATTCGTCTTATAACCATTAATAACCACGGCGATGAAGAAAATAATGAAACACACGGCGGTTGCAACTGCAATAGCTGTGATTTTTAGAATGATTGACTTCGTTCTATTTCCGCAGACTGAAGTCTTTTTTCAATTGTTTGCTCGTGCATAAAAAAACCAGCCCTTCGGCTGGTTTTTTCTTGCGGAGAGACTGGGATTCGAACCCAGGCGACGGTTGCCCGTCGACAGATTAGCAATCTGCTCCGTTACCACTCCGGCACCTCTCCCTTCCGATTAAATTTTCAGAAGCGGCGGCAAAGTTACGATAAACCTTGGCGAAAACAACAAAATTGACTATCTTCCTAGCCTGATTCTTTTGACCAAATAAAAAAACACCTCTTCGATGAAAAAAGTTCTGATTCTCAGTGTGTTTGCATTCTTCGCTTTTGCTGCGAATGCTCAATCTGAAGCTTCGACTGCTTCAAAATCAACCACATCCCAAGTAGCGGATTCCAAAAAGGACGCTAACTCGTCAACGAAAAATGTCGCTTTGGGTGGTACAGCCACCAAGGGCCAGACTGTCTCGAAGACTGAGAAGTCATCTTGCTCTAGCGATTCCAAGAAAACAGCAAGCAACGGAAAAGCTTCTTCTTGCTGCTCAGGTAAGTCTCAAGCCGCTTGCGGTTCTGCGAAAACAGCGGATGCTGGTGAAACTAAAAGTACTTCTTGCTGCTCAGGTAAGTCAGCTTCGACTTGCGCCAAGGGCAAGGATAATGGGGATGCTCCTAAAAAGGACTGAACCGACCTCTGTCTGTTAGAAGACAGAATCAACACCATATCGCCGCACTCGAAAGAGTGCACAATCTTGCCAAAGATTTGAATAGAAAGACCATCCTCAGGGTGGTCTTTTTTTATGGGCTGGTTTTCATTGTGCTCTGAGCAACCGGGTCAAAAAACAAAACGCTCTTCCGCCAAATTAGCGATGTGCTCTCCTATGGCCAAAGCAGCTGTCGCAGCGGGGCTTGGCGCGTTCAATACGTGGATGTTGCGATCGGTATACGAAATACGGAAGTCGTCTCGGGTGTCACCGTCTTGCGAAAGCAGCAGGGCTCGCACGCCTGAGCGACCCGGACGGAGGTCATCCATCGTCAAATCGGGAACCATTCGTTGCAAGGTCTTCAAGAACAACCGCTTCGAAAAGGCGCGGCGGTATTCGTTGATGCCAAACGCCATGTTTTGAAAAAACAACTTCCATGTGCCTCCGTATCCCAAGGCTTCCATTGTATCTCTGAGATCAAAATCCGTTTTGCCATACCCCTCTCGCTTGAACGTGAATACAGCATTGGGTCCACATTCTACTTCGCCGTCCGTCATTCGCGTGAAATGCACGCCCAGGAAAGGGAAATCTGGGTTGGGAACCGGATAAATTAAATTCCGGACCTTGTGCTTGGCTTGGTCCGTGAGTTCGTAATAATCGCCTCGGAAACCTACCACCCGCTCCTTGAGGTCGACACCGTCCTTACGCGCCAAACGATCCGCCTGCAAACCTCCGCAAACTACGACATGCTTGGCGCGGTACCCCTCTTTTTTCTGATCCGTTCTCACGACCGTCTCGTCACCGTCTCGCTCAAAATCATTGACCGCTTCACCAAGCCTCAACGCGCTCTTGGGCTGAGCGGCTAAGGCAAGCTCTACCATCTTGGCCGTTGCTGCGCGGTAATCAATGATCCCCGTGCACGGAACCCACAAGGCGTCTATTCCCTTGCAATGCGGTTCGATCTCTCGCAGTTGATCTCCATTGATTCGCTCCAGTCCTTCAATCTCGTTTTGCTGACCAATCCCATGGATTTTTTCGAGCATGGGCACTTCGGATTCTTCCACTGCAACCACCACTTTTCCGCACACATCGTGCGGGACCTTGTGCTCTTGTGCAAAACGCACCAAGGCACGGCGCCCTTCTACGCAATTTTTGGCTTTGAGCGATCCCGGAGGGTAATAGAGGCCTGAATGAATGACCCCTGAGTTATTGCCCGTCTGATGCTCGGCCAACCCCTTCTCCTTCTCGATCAATAACATCGACCGATCTGGAAACCGCTGCTGCAATTGATAAAGCGTTGCTGCGCCAACAATTCCACCTCCTACTATAATGACATCAAAAGAGGTTTGTGCTTCGTTCACTTCATTCATCGCCGCAAAAGTACAACGGGAATAATCACACGGAATGAGTCATTGGGGCTATCTTGGCCAACATGTCCCAAAAATCAGCTTTGCAAAGTCAAAAAGTCAAAAATGCCTGGGCCATGTATGACTGGGCCAATAGCGTTTACTCGCTGGTCATTACGACTGCCATCTTCCCCATCTTTTACAATTCGCTCACCTCCGAACGCAATGCAGAAGGCGACATCATCAATGACATCGTCGTCTTTTTCGGTAAGACATTCATCAATACACAGCTTTATAGCTACGTACTCGCCGCGAGTTTTGTGGTGGTCATTTTTGCATCGCCCTTTTTGAGTGGAATTGCCGATGTATCGGGGAAAAAACTTCAGTTAATGAAGATTTTTTGCTACCTCGGTTCAGCGGCCTGTGTGACCATGTATTTTTTTGACCCTGAACATCTGGAGTGGAGCATGTTTAGCTTGTTTATAGCGAACATTGGATTCTGGGGAAGCTTGGGGTTTTACAACGCCTTTCTACCTGAAATTGCTCCACCAGAGGAACATGATCGGTTGAGTGCCAAGGGATATGTCATGGGCTATGCGGGAAGTGTGCTGCTTCTCTTGGTCTGTTTGGGTCTCATTTTGAAGGTGGGTGGACATCTGACCCCGTGGGCTTTTGTGCTGGTGGGAGTGTGGTGGGTCAGTTGGGCACAACCTGCCTTTCGAAAACTGCCTTCCAACCCTTTCCAAAAAAAGGTCACGCGCAACCTCTTCAGTCACGGATTCCGTGAGTTGAGGAAAGTCGCAGGTGAGTTGCGGGGACGGAAGGACCTGGTGCGCTACCTCTGGGCATTTTTTGTGCTCTCCATGGCCCTTCAGACCATCATGCTGATGGCTTCTTCATTCGGCATCAAGGAAGTCAACCTTGCGGATGATCAGCTGATCATCGCCATCATCGCCGTTCAATTGCTGTCGATTCCCGGGGCATTCTTTGTCTCCTGGGTGAGCAGTAAGCTGGGCAACATTCCCACCTTAATTGGCTGTGCGGTCATTTGGGCTGGCGTTTGTGTTTACGCTTACAGGCTCGTGCATGACGTGAATGGATTTTTTATTGCGGCCGGCATCATCGGATTTATGATGGGCGGCACTCAGAGTTTGAACCGGAGCAGTTACTCCAAAATGTTGCCTGAAACCGAGGATCACGCTTCGTATTTCAGTTTTTATGAAGTCCTAGAAAAAGGAGGCTTAATCATCGGTATGTTCAGCTGGGGCTACATTGAAGGATTCACCGGATCCATGCGATCGAGCATTCTCGCCCTGGTCATCTTTTTTGCGATTAGCATTGGATTTCTCAGCTTCATTCCCAAGAAGCAACCGAGCTGAATGGAACCTTTCGGCCACCTAGTAGATTTTTCACGCACTTGAATCCCTGCGGGTAATGCCGGAGAATCTCAGCGATTCTTGGGGAGAAAGGCGTGTTCGAGCAATTCGAATTCAACGCGGCGGTTTTGCTGCCGACCCGATTCGGTGTCGTTGTCTGCCGCGGGGATTTGACTTCCATGCCACGCCAATTTCAGGCGCGCTGGATCTACCCCCCTTTCTCGAAGCGACTCCATAACCGTCTGAGCACGTCGCTCACTCAACATCAGGTTATACGCCTGCGTTCCAATGAAGTCGGTGTGGCCGTTGACCTCAATCACCAAAAATCGATTGGCCCGCATTTCTGCGGCCACTCCTTCCAATTGCTCGTATGCGTTCTCGGTCAACTCGGCAGAATCAAAATCAAACAGCACAGCATCCCAACGCACGTGCTCCCGCTGATACACTTGCCACGGCGGATCCGTGACTTCCGATTCAATGGTCCGATTTAAGCACGAGCAATCCTCCGGAGAACTTACTGAATGCACATAAATGTCATCCAGGTACACATACGCCCAACCACTGGCATCATCCGGAGCATCCTGTCTTTCCAGCACCTGCAATTCATCGGGTGCTCGAAAATTACCAACGGTAATGAACGATTCACCGCCTGACGATTGAAACACATCGCTGAGCTTGGTCCAGCTCCACCGGTCGCTCATTAAATTTAACAAAGGATTCTCTACTTGAGCGTCCAAGGACAATCGCCCTTCCCCCACTTCCCTGATCGGATTCACTCCAAAATGAAAGCCCAAGCCATCCGTAATCAGTCGGCCTGCATCTGCTGCGCAAACCCACCATTCTACACAAATCCATTCACCTTCATCGAGCGGACGCTTCAACTCAGCATGCAGGTATTCGCGGTATTCAGGTTTGGACGCGGCATAGAGTACTATTCCACTGTAAGCATCGCCTTCGAGCGGTGCTTGCTGACCAAATGCATTCATCGGCACCCCTGCGCCGGTGCCCGCGGCGCACACATCAAAATGATCCGGTGTACCGGAGTTGGACTGCTTCCAATGCTTGAGGGTCTTTAATTCCGTCTGCGTAAAATCATTGGGGCACCAGTTCATCTCTTCAAAGCCCGCGTTGTGCACCAAGTTTTGAGCGGAGTTGCGGAGATGAAATACTCCGCAGGCCATGAACATCAATGCAAAAGAAAGCCACCCACGCCCGAGGCGAAGGTGGCTCCAATGCATTGAACAACAAGGTTGTAAGCTCACCCCGTGTTCTCTCTTATTTCATCAATTCGAAGACGACACGGCGGTTCTTCGCGCGGCTGATGTCCGAATCGCGGGTGCTTGCGGGATCTGTTTCTTCCATGGAATCCACAACGAAACGATCCAATCCCAATCCCATTTCCGTAAATTTCTTCACCACTTCTTCCGCCCGTTTGAGACCCAATTCGCGGTACCTCGGATTGATTTTACCCTCGTTTGATTCATCCGTATCGGTGTGACCGATGACTTTCAGTTTCCACGATGGATTGTCCTTCAAAATACTGGCTAACCGTGAAATTGCCATTTCACCTGCACCCGTAGGTCGGCGTTTCAAAAACGCATAATACACGCCTGAAGCGCTGACCACATCGGCCGGTGCTGCATCTGGGCCAAGAGCTGCTTCTCCAAACACCAAATCTGTTCGCACCTCATCTGCAGCAGAACATGCGCATTGCGACTTGGCATCAATGGGAGTCACCTTGATGTTATCCAGGTAGTAGTAAGCATGGCCTCTGGTTGTTCCAACAACTCCAGCTGGTTTCCTAACCTTTTCGTCTTCGATGTCTTTGTCAGCATGAAACCCGCCAATGATCAAAAACTCCTCTTCGCCCGTACCTATGAAGGTTCCACAGACCGTCTCCCATCCATCTAACAAGGACATGACTTTGTCCGTTTTGTGAAGCACATCAGGTGCTCGAACAATCAATCCTGTATTGCCTTGTTCTATTTTGCGATCGCTCAATACCGCTCCAATGCCATTCACCGCATAGCGGGACAAATCACTCAAGCTAATGTCAAAGGAAACGCAGTACAATTGGTTTTTCTCCAATTCCGTCATCAGTTCCACTTCGAAATAGGTACGACTCATCTTCGGGTCTTTCGTGTACGCCCGCATGCCAGCATAGCACACCCCATCTGAAGCGTCTTGAACACCGTACGCGTTGTTTGGGATGTTGACCTTTTCCGACTTCAAGCCTTCACCGTAGAGATCGAGCATCGATTCAGTCGCACTAAACCAATCCTCCGTGTACAGTTCCAGCTCGCCTTGCTTCTTCAATTTGCGCAAGTCAGAATTTTCAAAACTGCCGTTGGGCACCAAATTGTCCTCTTGCGCGTAGCCGGGATTCCAACCTGCAACCAGCGCCACGAGGACGGTCAAAAATCCAAATTGTTTGATTGTATTCATACCTGTTGTTTTCATTTCTTTTCGGCTCACACCGGAGCGCAATTTAGCGACCGCCTCGTTGCTGGCAAAATATCATTTTTCAGCGCGATTTAGTCATCAATCTCTGATCAATGCAGAATTTTAAAAACCGCTTCTTTGAGAAGAAACGCATCCGGGGTACTCACATTGCCTTGCCCTTTTGCTTTCCGGTCAGCCTCCCGTAAGTAGCCAAAAATCCTGCCAACTTTGTCCAGCGGATAATGGCGCGCCGCCTCCGCGTACTGTTTTACCGCGAATGGAGCACAGCGAAGTGCCTTGGCAGCGGCGGGCCCAGAGCGGTCCTTGAGGCCGTGGTACGCATATACTTTGCTAAAATAGCTATTGAGCACCGGCATGATCATCGCGACAGGATGGTCTTTGGGATTCGCAGCAAAAAATTCTGTAATGCGCTGAGATCGGACCAAATCCTTCGATCCCAGTGCCCTTTGCAGTTCAAAAACATTGAAGTCCTTGCTAATGCCAATGTGCTTCTCAATGTGTTCTGGAGCGATTTCCGTTCCAGCAGGCAAGACAATCTGCAGCTTGTTCAATTCGTTGACCACTTTTCGCAAGTCGTTGCCCAAGTACTCTGCTAAAATCTGGGTTGCAGGTCCTGAAATGCTTAATCCACTTTCGCGAACAAACCCAGAAATCCATTCTGCAAGCTTATAGTCACGCACTTTTTCACTCAAGAACAAGATCCCAGCGCGGCTGATAGCTTTAACCGCCTTGAGCCGGCCATCAGCCTTCTTGTTTTTGAAACAAAAGACGAGTACGGTCGAGTTGACGGGAGAGTTCGCATACGCTTCCAACTTTTCCATGTCTTCTTTCCTGCGCCATGCATTCCAATCCTGCGCTTCCCGCATCAGCACCAATTGGCGATCCGCCATCATGGGAAACCGACGTGCCGTTTCGAGCACTTGATCAATGTTGGAATCTCTTCCGTACAAAATCGTCTGATTGAAGTCTCGCATCGACTCCTCCACCACTTCAGCTTCCAAAGCCTTGGCAATTTCATCAATGAAAAAAGGCTCCTCTCCGTGGAGGAGATACACCGGCTTGAAGGATCCGGCCTGGACATCGCGAATGAGTTGGCGGTGCGGCATGCCCACGAAGATAATGGTTGGACGGAATGGCCCGCTCCTCTGTGTGCGGTATTTTTGAACCCATGCCCGCTCCTTCCGCACACCCTCAAATTCAATTGGGACCGCGTTCATTCGACGTGCTCCAGCTGCCTCCCTTTGCGTTGCAGTGGAGGGTTCAAGGTCCAGAGCAGACGCTGCAAGTCAAGTGCTTGTCCCGAAAAAAGTTCGTCGCCTTGGAGCCCGAAGAATGGGTGCGACAGCATTGGGTTCACTACTTATCATCAGAATTAGGGTATCCGTTAGGTCGGATTGCCGTGGAGCAGCCCCTGCAACTGAATGGCCTCGCTCGTTTTGCGGACATCGTTTGCCATGATAACGCGGGCATTCCTCTGTTATTGGTAGAGGTCAAACGCCCGAACATCGCCCTGTCTGCATCAGTCTTGAATCAAGTTCTCCGTTATCATCTGACCCTGCAGACCCCCTTGGTCATCATTTCCAATGGCATTCAACATCAAGCCTATCACTTCCAAGGAGGGCAATTTAAATCCCTCGATCGCCTTCCTCCCGGCCCATCTTCGACCGTCTCAAACAAGTGAATCCAACCTCCTTTGCAAGGAAATTCGCAGAGATAGCGCTGTTGGAGTATTTTCGCACCCATAGATTCGAAATTTCATTCCATGATCATCCAAGAAATTATCGCCATTGCTGGCAAACCCGGATTGTTCCGCATCCTGATTACGAATCGTTCCAACCTCGTTGTTGAATCCATGGTGGATCAAAAACGATTGAGCATTCCCGGCACAAGCCGAATCAGCAGCCTTGCCGACATCACCATGTACACGACCGCGGAAGATGTTTTATTGATGGACGTATTGAATCGAATCAATGAGCATGTGGGCAAAGGAGAGATTCCACAGATCAAGGGAGATGCTCAGGCAACCAAAACCTTTATCGATGAGGTCGTCCCTGAGATGGACCACGAGCGGGTGTACAATTCCGATTTAAAAAAATTGATCCAGTGGTTTGCCATCCTGAGAGAGAACAAAGCATTCCCGCTGACCAACGAAGTTACCGAGGAGGCGGAAACCGAGTCAAACTCCAAGGCTGACGAGAAGGCAGAGGTGAAGGAGACGAAGCCGAAAGCGAAAAAGGCTGCTGTGAAGAAAGCTGGAACCAAGAAGCCCGCTGCGAAAAAACCAACAGCCAAAAAGCCCTCTGCGAAGAAAACCGTCGCAAAGAAAGCTCCGGTGAAGAAATAAGCCAGAAGCGATGAAGAAGATTTCCGTCATCGGAGCAGGAACCATGGGCAACGGAATTGCGCATGTGTTTGCTCAATCCGGATTCGACGTCACCCTCATCGATGTGCAAGAGGCAGCCCTTGAACGCGCCGTCGCCACCATTAGCCGCAATTTGGATCGCCTGATCAAAAAAGAGCGGATTTCCGAGGCGGATAAAGCGGCAACACTCAAGCGCATTCAGACCCACACCGTCCTTCAAGACGGTGTCGCCGAGGCTGATTTGGTCGTCGAAGCGGCTACGGAACGAACGGACTTGAAACTCCGCATTTTTAAGGACATGGATGCCGCGGCCCCCGCTCATTGCATCCTGGCAACGAACACCTCCTCCATCTCCATCACACAAATCGCCGCGGCGACATCGCGGCCCGATCAAGTCATTGGCATGCACTTCATGAATCCAGTGCCGGTCATGAAACTGGTGGAGGTCATTCGGGGGTACGCCACCAGCGATTCCACGTGCAGCGCCGTCATGGAGCTCTCGAAACAGCTGGGTAAAACACCGACGGAAGTCAATGATTACCCGGGATTTGTTGCCAATCGCATCCTCATGCCCATGATCAACGAGGCGATCATCACGCTGCACGAAGGCGTTGCCGATGTAGAAGCAATCGACACCGTCATGAAATTGGGCATGGCACACCCCATGGGACCTTTGCAACTTGCGGACTTCATCGGTCTTGACGTTTGTTTGAGTATTCTCCGAGTGCTTCACGAAGGGTTGGGCAACGCCAAATATGCTCCCTGTCCCTTGCTTGTCAACATGGTTGCAGCAGGTCATTTGGGCGTAAAAAGCGGACAAGGCTTCTACCTCCATACACCGGGCAGCAAGGAATTGATCGTCTCTCCTTATTTCCAATAATGTCGGGGCGAGAACGCATCCACGAAATCATTTTTGAAGCGGACACTCCTGCGGGAAAGCGCTTTGATGTTATTTTGCTTTGGTGCATTGTTGCCAGCATTCTCGTGGTAATGGGTGAATCCGTGCCTGAATGGCACGAGACTTATCGGTCCACATTCACGGTGCTTGAATGGGTGTTTACGGGGTTGTTTACTGCCGAATACGTGGTCCGACTTTGGGTTGTTCGCCGTCCCTTGCACTACGCCACGAGCTTTTTTGGAATGGTTGATTTATTGGCCATCCTGCCCACGTTTATCGGATTGATTGTGCCCGGTTGGGGAAGTCTAAGGGTCATCCGAATATTGCGATTGCTCCGAGTATTTCGCGTGTTTAAATTGGCCGGATTCATCCACGAGGCGCGTGGACTGCAATCCGCACTTCGCGCTAGCCGCAGGCGCATTATTGTTTTTTTAAGCGTCGTGATGGCGCTGGTTACCATAATGGGCACGCTGATGTACCTCATCGAAGATTCGCAAAGTGGATTTTCGAGCATCCCCAAAAGCATCTACTGGGCCATTGTGACCGTCACCACGGTGGGCTATGGCGATATCGCTCCCCACACGGTGCTTGGTCAGATCATTGCGTCCTTCATGATGATCATTGGCTACGCCATCATTGCGGTGCCGACCGGCATGATTGGGGTGCAAATGTTGCGCAAATCGGATGGGAAAACTCCCGAGATATCCACCCAAGCATGTCCGAGTTGTGGGCGAGACGGCCACGATCAAGATGCGGAACATTGCAAACACTGCGGCTACCGTTTGTAACTCTTCCTTGAAATCCTGCGAGGTTGTATTAAATTGCTCGCATGATGGCGCATGTCCGTGCGTTCCAAAACTTCACAACCATGAATCAACCTACTCGACTATTTGATTTTCCTCGCTATCAGCTTGCGAATAATCCACTGGATCTGATGATGTCCATGCCGAACGGCGGCAACCGCATCAACTATTCAACACAACAATTCGTCCATGCAGTGGACCAAACGGCATGCGGGTTGATTGCCATGGGGGTAGAAAAAGGAACGAAAATCGCCTTGATTTCCCACAACAATCGCTGCGAATGGAACATCATGGATCACGCCATCATGTCGATCGGTGGAATCAACGTTCCGCTGTACCCCACCATGACAGAAGCGGATTACGAATACATCCTGAACCACAGCGAAAGCGAGTACTGCGCCGTCAGCAACCAAGAGCTGTACGATAAGGTCATGTCCATCAAGGATAAGATTCCCACGTTGAAGGATGTTTTTGTTTTTGACCGAAGTGCTAGCGGACGTCATTGGTCGGAGATTGCCGATGCCGGTTCAGATGCTCAGCAAAGTGAATTGGAAGCACGCATGGGTTCGGTGGACCCGGCTGAAATGGCCACCATCATCTATACATCTGGAACCACAGGAACGCCAAAGGGTGTGATGCTCAGCCATCAAAACATTACGCAAACGGTGATGAAAAGCATTCCTCGAATCCCTCCGGTGCTGATCGGAAACGATTACCGGGTGTTGAGCTTTTTGCCCGTATGCCACATTTTTGAGCGAATGCTGCATTACCTCTATATGTACATCGGGGCCAACATTTATTTCGCTGAGAGTTTAGAGACCATTAAGGAAGACTTGAATGCGTCTCAGCCCACCGTCTTCACCGCGGTGCCTCGGTTGCTAGAGAAATTTTACGATGGAATCGTCCAAAAAGGACGCGCTGCCGGTGGAGTCAAGGCCGCCATTTTCAATTGGGCCGTCGACTTAGCGCTCCAGTGGGAACCCGATGGGCAAAACGGAGGGTTTTATGAATGGAAATTGGGCATTGCGCGCAAACTCGTGTTCAGCAAAGTCAAAACGGCCCTTGGTTTGGATAACATTCGGGCCGTCGCCTGCGGATCAGCAGCCCTAGCTCCTCGACTCGCTCGCTTTTTCAACGCTGCGGGAATTCCCATTTATGAAGGCTACGGTCTTACGGAGACTAGCCCGGTCGTGACGGTGAACTCGGACGTAGAACCCGGACTCATGAGGATTGGCTACGTCGGAAAATTGATTGAAGGCGTCGAAGTCAAATTTGCAGATGATGGAGAAATCCTTGTGAAAGGCTTCAACGTGATGATGGGCTATTACAAGGAGCCGGAGAAAACAGCTGAAGTGATGTCCGGTGATTGGTTCCACACGGGGGACATCGGGCGGTTCGATGATGGATTCCTCAAAATCACGGACCGAAAGAAAGAAATGTTCAAGACCTCTGGTGGCAAGTATGTGGCACCTCAGTTGTTGGAAAACGCCTTGAAAGCGTCGCTTTTCATTGAACAAGTCATGGTGGTCGGTGATGGACAAAAATTCCCCGGTGCCTTGGTTGTCCCGAATGAAGATGCCGTCGCCGAATGGTGCAAGCGGAAGAACCATCCGTTCCCAGGCATGGAAGGCATTCGCAACGATGAGCGCATTGCTGCCCGCATCCAAGAAGATGTGGATCAATTGGTGGAGCCGTTTGCAAAATGGGAAAAAGTCAAGGCCATCCGGATTTTACCAACCATGTTCACCATTGACAACAATGAACTCACGCCCACATTGAAACTCAAGCGAAAGCCAATCAAGGAGCATTACCAGCATGAGATTGATCAGCTTTACGCATAACCCATGGTCGAAACGCTGATCAATCTGGATTTCGCACTGTTCAAATTCCTGAACACGCCATGGCTGTGGGGAGATCCCATCATGTGGGCCGTCTCTGGGGTGTGGTGGTGGACGCCGCTTTATCTGCTTTTGCTTTGGGAGGTTTGGAAAAAATCGGACCGAGCTTGGGACAAAACATTGGTACGTGTGTTCTTTTTGGCGCTTTGCATTACGGGAACAGATGT
>JGI20157J14317_10000807_pt1 | contig 31179 bp, 32 predicted proteins | sample COG_07_FD_14317 | JGI IMG/M metagenome (IMG submission 14317)
GGTGCTAAAATTTTATTTTTAATTAGAATTTTATTAATTGCATCATAAATCAAAAGATTCTTGTTTCTTTCTTTTTCAGCCAAAACGATAATTGAGTTTTTATTTTTATTTCTATAAAATTTTCTAAAAGAAGCATCTCCTTTAATTTCTTTAAAATCTTTTAGAAATCTCATATTATAAAAGATTAATTTAAACCATCAATTTTGACAGATCTATTATTTAATTCATTTTCATAGCTAAATATTAGATCTATTGTCTTAATTGACTTATTTTTACTAATAAGCTGAGGCCACTCTATAAGAGTTATTGTATTTTGATTATTTTCAAATAAATCTAAATTTTTAATTTCAGACTCATCTTTTAATCTAAATAAATCGTAATGTTTAATTACTAAATCATTTATGTCATACTCATTTAGTAAATTGAAAGTTGGACTTGTAACTTCTGTAATATGTAATTTTTTATTTTTCTGAAATTGATTGATTAGATGTCTAACAAAAGTAGTTTTTCCAACACCCATTTCCCCATATAAATAAACTATTTCACCACCTTTTAAGTAATGTGTAAGATCTTTTGCTAATTCTTTAGTAGTCTCTTCAGAAGATATATCTATTTTGCTATCTTTAATAGCGATAGGCATCTGGTTTAAAAGGACCTTCTGTCCCAACACTTATATAATCTGCTTGTTCTTTTGATAATTTAGTAAGTTTTGCTCCCACTTTTTTTAAATGAAGTGTCGCAACTTTTTCATCAAGATGTTTAGGTAGGACATAAACTTTATTTTCATAATTTTTATGATTATTCCAAAGTTCAATTTGAGCAATTACTTGGTTTGTAAATGATGCACTCATTACAAAACTTGGGTGTCCTGTTGCACAACCTAAATTTACCAATCTACCTTCTGCTAGAAGAATAATTCTTTTTTTACTTGGTAGCTCTATTTCATGAACTTGAGGTTTTACTTCATTCCACTTATAATTTTTTAAAGCTTCGACTTGTATCTCGTTATCAAAATGACCAATGTTACATAAAATTGCTCTATCTTTCATATCTCTCATATGGTCAGCTGTTACGATATCTTTATTACCAGTAGCTGTTACAACAATATCTGCTCTACTTATTGCTTCATCCATTAACACAACTTCATAGCCTTCCATTGCAGCCTGCAATGCACAAATTGGGTCTGCTTCAGTAACCAAAACTCTTGCTCCACTTTGTCTTAGTGATGCAGCACTACCCTTGCCCACATCTCCAAAGCCTGCAACGATAGCAATTTTTCCTGACATCATGACATCTGTTGCTCTTCTAATTCCGTCAACTAAACTTTCTCTACAACCATATAGATTATCAAATTTAGACTTTGTCACAGAATCATTAACGTTAATTGCTGGAATCATTAATGACCCATCATTTTCCATTTTATTTAATGCTTTAATTCCTGTTGTTGTTTCTTCTGAAACACCCTTTACTTCTTTTAATAAATCTTTGTAATCACTATGCATCATTGCAGTCAAATCACCACCATCGTCTAGTAGCATATTTGCTTTCCAATCTTTCTTTCCATCGATTGTTTGTCTTATNCACCAAACAGCTTCCTCTTCTGTTTCACCTTTCCATGCATAAACAGGTATTCCNGCTTTTGCAATTGCTGCAGCCGCATGATCTTGTGTTGAAAAAATATTACATGAAGACCATCTAACTTCTGCCCCTAGATCAACTANTGTCTCAATTAATACCGCTGTTTGAATGGTCATATGTAGACAGCCTATAATTCGTGCACCTTTTAAAGGTGANTTTCCTGAATACTCTTCTCTNAAGGCCATNAGNCCTGGCATTTCACTCTCTGCTATAGAAATTTCTTTTCTCCCAAAATCAGCTAACGATATATCTTTGATTTTATAATCTTCCATGGAAAGCTTTATATAACTAAGTATTAATTAATCAATAAATGATTACATGCTTGGAAAACTAATTTCCATGATTGCACCTTTATTATTGGGTCGGTTGGATGCTACAATTTTTCCATCATGTAATTCGACTAAATTTTTCACAATATTTAATCCAAGACCAGAATGTTCTCCAAATTTATCAGGTCTATTGCTATAAAATCTCCTAAATATTTTAGAAGTATCTTTTTCTTTGAATCCTTGACCTTCATCAATAATTTTAACTGTAATTTTTCTGTTTGAGGTAATGGAAATATTTACAATAATATTTCCTCCTTTTTCAGTAAAAGAGATCGAGTTATCCAATAGATTCGCAATCATTTGCTCAATTCTATTTTCTATACCATTAATAAAATATTCTTTTTTGCCATCATTTTCATAATTAATTTTGATATCCTTTTTAACTTTATAAATACTATTATAATCATCTACAACAGATTGAATAATTGGCTCGATATTAATTTTTTTCATTTTTTCTTTACTTAAAGCCACTTCATCTTTTAGCATTTGAGAATAATCAGTAATCAACCTCTCAATTCTTTGAACATCATGATTAAGTATATTCAATAATTTTAATCTTTGATCTGAATTATTGGTATCCTGTAAGATTTCAGAGGCACTTTTTAAAGATGCTAGTGGATTTCTTATTTCGTGTACAAGATCTGTTGAAAAATTTTCAGCATGCGCAACTCTCTTTTGAAGTTCATTTGTCATATCTTCTAATGATTTAGACAAAAGTCCCAATTCATCATTTCTATTTTTTAAATTATCAATTCCAGTCTTTTTATGACTTTTTTCTTTTATAATTTTTGTATAACTCACTAAATTTTGTATTGGTTTGATAAAATACCTACTTAAGACAAAAGAAAAAATTAAAATAACAAACCCAACAGCAATTGCAGTTCTTACAACAAATGCTTTTCGTTCGTCTATTGCTGTTTTAATATCATTGGCATTTTCGGTGATTGCAAGATAGCCAACATTTAATCCATCTTTAGTTACATTTTTAATAGTTGTTAATTTAAATTGATTAAAATTTTCTTGAGTAAATGTAAAAGAATTTCCATAATTATCTGAATCTGAATATTTTTTCAAAATATCCTTAAAAGATATAAAATTTTTTTTATCCTTATTCATATCTTTATTATCAACACTTTGATCTATCTTATTGTCATTTAAACTCTCGAACTCAATCTCATTTAGTCTTGTTGAAAAAGATCTTGGATCAAGATCTAGTGTATCGGTATCTCCAATGAGACTTAATTCATTGTCAAAAAAAATAACTCTATCTAAGTTTTGAAATATAAATCTTGTAGAAAATAAAAACTTTCGTATATCTTTTGTTGTAAATTTTACATCTAACCTTGAAAGATTATCAATTGTATTATCAATAATATTAATGTGATTAATTGATTTCTTTTTAATTAAATTTGGCTGAACATTGTTTAAATATATTATTGTAAATGATCCAATAATTGTAAAAATAACAAAATTTATAAATAAAAATTTTTTTAATATTGATAAACTTTTTAAGAATTTACTAAACATTAGCTAACATTCCATCTATATCCACTACCATACCTAGTTTCAATAGCTGAAAAATCAGGATCAACTTTTTTAAATTTCTTTCGAATTCTTTTAACATGACTATCTATAGTTCTGTCCTCAATATCGGTATCTTCCCTATAAGCAATATCCATTAATTGTGATCTTTCCTTAATAATACCTGGCCTTTTAGCTAATTCTTTAACAATTAAAAATTCAGTGGTAGTTAATTTATCCGGAAGTTGTTTCTCATTCCATTCACATTCAAGTTGAGATGGGTCCAGCTTTAATCTTCCATGAACAATTAAGCTTTTATTTTCTTCCAAAACATTGGTGGAATCTTTTTTTCTTAATTGTACTCTAATTCTTTCAATTAAAACTTTAATTGAAAAGCCTCCTGATTTTTTAACAAAATCATCAGCACCTAACTTTAGTCCTAATAACTCATCAATTTCATCATCTTTGGATGTTAAAAAAATTACTGGCATAGAAGTTTTTTTTCTAAGTCTTTTTAGTAATTCTTCACCATCCATTTTAGGCATCTTAATATCAATTACTGCTAAATCTGGTGGAGTGCGAGTTAAACCGATTAACGCACTTTCTCCATCTATATAAGTTTGAACTTTGAAGTCTTCTTTTTCCAGGGCTATACTTAAACTAGTTAGAATATTTCTATCATCATCAATTAAGGCTATGGTTTGTTTGTTCATTACTTATATAAAAATACTAAATTGTTCTAAATTGGGCAATCTTATAAAATTAGTGAAGCATTCCCCAGTTATCCCCTATATTTATATCAACAGTTAGTGGTGTAGAAAAAGAATGATAATCACTTTCTGCTACACTGGTCATTTCATCTTTTATAAGTTTAATCATTATCTTTTCATTATTTTTTGGAACTTCAAAAATTAATTCATCATGAATCTGTAACAACATTTTAGATTTAATATTTTTTTGATCAGATAATTTCTTGTCTAATCTTATCATGGCTAAACGCATAATTTCTGATGCTGATCCTTGAATAGGTGCATTAATTGCTGCACGTTCTTGAAAATTTCTTACATTAAAATTTTTATCATTAATTCCATTAAAATGAGATCTTCGACCAAAAATGTTATTTACATAACCACTTTTTCTACAAAATTTAATTGTACTTTCCATATAAACTTTGATTTCAGGAAATTTTGCAAAATAAGCATTTAGAAATTCTTCTGCTTCGTAATTTGAAACATTAATCTGTTTTGCTAAACCGTATTGCGAAATTCCATAAATAATTCCAAAATTTATAGCTTTAGCTTTTCTTCTTTGATCTTGATCAATTTTTTTAATATCAATATTAAATATCTGACTAGCTGTTAAAGAATGGATGTCTTCGTTATTTTTAAAAGCTTTTTTAAGTTCTTTTACATCTGCTAAATCTGCCAAGATTCTCATTTCTATTTGATTGTAATCTGCTGAAATTAACAAATGACCTTTTTGGGCTTTAAACGCTTTTCTAATATCTTTTCCATCCTCTGATTTTATTGGGATATTTTGTAAATTAGGGTCACTTGATGCCAGTCTACCAGTTGTGGTTGCTGCTAATAAAAATGAAGTGTGAACTCTTTTGGTGTTAGGATTAATATGTTCTGGCAATGAATCCGAATAAGTATTTTTTAATTTTGAAACTTGTCTCCAATCCAAAACTATTTTTGGGAATTTATGTCCTTTAAATGCCAAGTCTTCTAAAACACTTGCACTTGTTGCGAAACTACCTTTTTTAGTTTTTTTTAATCCTGCAATTTTAAGATCGTTATAAATTATTTCTCCTAATTGTTTGGGTGAAGCAATATTAAATTCTTTTTTAGAAATTTTAAAAACCTCTTTTTCAAGATTTTTAATTTTTTTTTCAAATTTTGAAGAAAGTGATTTTAAGAATTTGCTATCTACTTCGATGCCTTCCATCTCCATAAAAGCAAGAATTTTAATTAATGGTTTTTCAAAAATTTCATAAATATTGATCAATTTTTCTAATTTCAAATTTTTGATAAACTTTTTATATAATCTAAAAGTAATATCAGCATCTTCTGCTGCATAATCTTTTGCCTTATCAATTTCTACTTCACTAAAATTTATTTCTTTTTTTCCAGTACCGACTATTTCTTTAAAAGAAATTGTTTTATGACCCAGATGAATTTCAGATAATGTATCCATGTTATGTCTATTTTTTCCTGCATCCAAAACATACGACATCAACATAGTATCCTCCATTGAGGAAATTGTTATTCCCTGTCTAAATAAAATTATAAAATCAAATTTTATATTTTGACCAATTTTTTTTACACTTGGATCTTCTAATAAAGGTTTCAATTTTTTTATCACTATATCTTTATTAATATTTTTTGATGATTTATGACCAATTGGGATGTAGCAAGCTTTACCAATTTTTGAACATAGAGAAACACCAATTAAATCAGCCTGATGACAATCTAGTGAACTTGTTTCTGTATCAACAGCAACCTCACCTGTTTCTTCAGCTTCTTTAATCCATTCATCTATTTGATTAGCATTAGTAATTAAATGATAATTCTTATTATTTATTGGTTTTTGTTTTTCTGATATCTTCACTTCATTTGAAGCACTTGTCATTTTGGGTTCGCCATATGCTGAAATAACAGAACTTAATAATCTGTTAAATTCCATCTCTCGTAAAAATTTATATAATTTATCTTTATCTATATCCTTTAGTTTAAACTCACTTAATTCTCTATTTGTTGGAGAGTCTTGTTTCAAGGTAACAAGTTGTTTGCTAATCAGTGCCTTATCTTTATTTTCTATTAATGTTTCTCTTCTTTTATTTTGTTTTATTTCATGAGCAGATTTTAAAAGTTTTTCCAATGTTCCATATCTATTAATTAATTCTGCAGCAGTTTTAACTCCTATACCTGGCACACCAGGAACATTATCGCTGCTATCGCCAGCAAGAGATTGTACATCGATCACCTTCGATGCATCAACTCCAAATTTATTCATTATATCATCCTCTGAAATAAATTTATTTTTCATAGGATCAAAAATACGAACACCTTTTTTGTATAACTGCATTAAATCTTTATCAGATGAAACTATGGTAACTTTTGCACCTTTTTTTAGTATTTTGTCTACATAAGTTGCTATTAAATCATCTGCTTCATAATTAGGAAGGTCTACTGAGGGTAAGTTAAAAGCTAGTACAGATTTTCTTATATATTCAAACTGAGGAGCAAGATCATCGGGAGCTTCTGATCTATTAGCTTTATAGTCACTATAAATATCATTCCTAAATGTTTTTCTTGCAGAGTCAAAAATCACCGCAAAGTGTGTGGGTTTTTGTAAATTTTGATCTGATTTAGAATCTTCAAGAAGTTTGAAAAGCATACTGCAAAATCCGCTTACAGCACCTACTGGCAGTCCATCACTTTTTCTAGTTAATGGTGGTAATGCATAATATGCTCGAAATATATAACCAGAACCATCAATTAAGTAAAAATGGTCTGTTTTTTGAATTTTATTCATTAGATTAAGTTAAATATTACAATGGTAATAAAATCTGTATATAAAAAAATATACTTTACCTAAGAACATTTTTTATAGCTAGATTATTATTAAGATTAATAGTATTGTGAATTTATGGAATTAACCAAAAATATTTCTCAAACAACAATAATTAAATCTTTATTTGCTATAATACTTGGCTCAATTGCTTTAACCATATCTGCAAAAATTAAAATACCTTTTTACCCTGTTCCAATGACCATGCAAACATTTGTTGTGTTGTTTTTGGGGGTAAGCTTAGGATATAAAATAGGTTTAGCTAGTGTTAGTTTATATTTACTAGAAGGAATTTTGGGATTACCAGTTTTTTCAAATTCTCCCGAAAAAGGTGTTGGATTTTTGTACTTCACCGGTCCTACTATGGGGTACTTAATTGGTTTCTTAACTGCTAGTTTTTTAGCTTCAAAAATAAATAATAAAGATAGTTTTTTATTAGTTTTAACTAAACTTATAGTTGCAACTTCTACAATTTATATTCTGGGATTATTATGGCTTGGAACACTTATTGGGTGGGATAAACCAATTTTTGCATTAGGGGCTAAGCCATTTCTTTTAGCTGAAATTTTTAAAATTATTATTTTAGCAATAATAACAAAACAAATTATAAAACTTAGAAAATTTATCTAGGCGATCTTTTAGATAGAATTCTTTGGAGAGTTCTTCTGTGCATTTTTAATCTTCTTGCAGTTTCAGAAACATTTCTATTACATAGCTCAAAAACTCTATGTATATGTTCCCATTTTACTCTATCTGCAGACATTGGATTTTCTGGTGGAGCAGCTTTTTTATCAGGGTCTGCCAATAAAGCTCTCTCAACATCTTCAGCATCAGCTGGTTTGGCTAAATAGTCTATAGCACCTTCTTTAATTGCAGCAACTGCTGTTGGAATATTTCCATATCCTGTTAGCATGATAATTCTACTATCATTATTTGTTGATTGAATTTGTTTTACAACCTCTAAGCCATTTCCATCTCCAAGTCTAAGATCTACAACAGCAAAACCTAGTTTTCTTGTCTTAACTGAATCAACTCCCTTTTGTACACTCTCAGCTTGAAAAACTTCAAATCCTTTTTTTTCCATTGCTCTCGCTAGTCTTTCTCTAAATGGATTGTCGTCATCAACTATTAGTAGAGATTTATTCTCGAAATCACTGAGGTTTTTAAGGGCGATTTGTTCTTTCATGCTATTGATATGGTTATTTATTATCACAATTCAAGACCTATTATTTGCTTTACATTATTAATCTATGGGCTTATTAGGAGGAAATTTTAAAGTTTTTTAGAAGTAAAAAGCTTTTTTTTATTAAATTTTTTTTGGAGGCATTTTAAATGCAAAAATTTAAATCAGTTGAGGACTTAATTAATCAACTGAAACCTGAAAAACCGGTTTATTGTATCAGAAAGAATTCTATTCAATCTGCAGTTAAATATTTCATAAAAAATTTTCCTGGAAAAATTTTATACGCAGTAAAAACTAACCCACATCCTTTGGTAATCGAGCAAATTATAGAAAGTGGTGTAGAGCAATTTGATGTTGCATCAATTGAAGAAATTAAAACTATAAAAAGTTTTAGCCAAACTGCTAAATGCTCATATATGCACACTGTAAAGAGTAGAGAAAACATAAAAGAAGCTTACTTTAAATATGGAGTTAAAACTTTTTCACTAGATACTAAAGATGAGTTGATCAAAATTATTGAAACTACCAATAATGCTAAAGACTTAGAATTATTTGTAAGGGTAGCGGTTTCAAATGAACACGCAGAAATAGATTTATCAAAGAAATTTGGTGCATTAAGTTCTGAAGCTGCTGGATTATTAAGGCTTGCAAAGCAACACTCCAAAAAGATTGGTTTGAGTTTTCATGTTGGATCTCAATGTATGCATCCAATTTCTTACGCTAAAGGTATTAATGATATTGGAAATATAATTAAAAAAACAAAAATTATCCCAGACTATATTAATGTTGGTGGTGGATTTCCAGCTATATATCCAGATCTAATTCCACAGGCTTTGCATAGCTATTTTAATGAAATTAAAAAAAGTTTAGAAAACTTAAAGCTTGAAAAGTTACCTGAAATAATTTGTGAACCTGGGAGAGCTTTGGTAGCAGAAAGTGGTTCTACAATTGTAAAAGTGAATTTACGAAAAAAACAAAAACTTTATATAAATGATGGAACTTATGGCACTCTTTTTGATGCAGGTACTCCTAATATTGTTTTTCCATCTAAAATGATTAAAGAAAATAGTAATAAAATAATTTCTAAAAAATTAACAGCTTTTGATTTTTTTGGACCGACTTGCGATAGTATGGATTATATGAAAGGTCCATTTTTACTTCCTAACAATATTAAAGAAAATGATTATATTGAACTTGGTCAACTAGGTGCTTACGGTTTAACATTTAGAACTCAGTTTAATGGGTTTTACTCTGATGAAATCTACGAGGTTGAAGATCAACCAATATTAACGATGTATGGTAAAGACATTAATAAAGCTACTCTGGTTGCTTAATGTCTGATCATAAAAACGTAGGTCATAATAGCAAAAAAGATTTTTTAAAAAATCCAATAGAACATATTGATATTACGTCATTTGACTCTCGAAAAATAATTTCTTCGATGGAAAAAATGTCTTTTGTTTCAAGAGAAACAGCTAATGCAGCGAATATATATAACGACATGTTAAAAGATAAAGATTGCACAATATTTTTAACATTAGCAGGGTCTACATCTGCCGCTGGTTGTATGAATATTTATAAAGATCTAGTTAAATATAATATGGTGGATGCGATTGTTGCAACTGGAGCATCTATTGTTGATATGGATTTTTTTGAAGCCCTTGGATTTAAACATTATCAAGGTTCGCAATTTCAAGATGATACGGAATTAAGAAATAATTATATTGATAGAATATACGACACCTATATCGATGAAGAAGAGTTGCAAATGTGTGATAAAATTATATGCGAGATAGCAGATACATTAGAACCACGAAGTTATACTTCTAGAGAGTTTATTTATGAGATGGGAAAATATTTAAAAAAAAATTCAAAGAAGAAAGACTCTTTAATTGAGACTGCATATGAAAATGATGTTCCAATTTTTTGTCCTGCCTTTACAGATTCTAGTGCAGGATTTGGTTTGGTTATTCATCAGGAAAAAAATCCAAAACAACATATGACTATAGATTCTATTAGAGAGTTTAGAGAACTTACAGAAATTAAAATTCAATCTAAAGGTTCAGGGCTTTTTATGATTGGTGGCGGGGTTCCCAAAAATTTTATTCAAGATACCGTTATATGTGCCGAACTTTTAGGAAAAGAAGTTGATATGCATAAATATGCAGTACAAATTACAGTTGCAGATAGTAGAGATGGTGCTTGCAGTAGCTCAACCTTAAAGGAAGCAAGTTCTTGGGGTAAAGTAGATATAACAAAGGAACAAATGGTGTTTGCTGAAGCAACAAGTGTATTGCCACTAATAGCAAGTGATGCTTACCATAAAGGTGAATGGAAAAGCAGAGATAGAAAAAACTTCACAAAAATTTTTAAATAAAATTGAAATATCTTTCAAATAAAAATGGATTTTTAGGAATTGATAATAAAGTCAATTTCAAAGAAAAAGTAATAGTTGTACCATTTGGTCTTGAAAAAACAGTTAGTTATGGAGGTGGAACTAAAAATGGACCCAAAGAAATAATCAAAGCATCACATCAAGTTGAATTATATGATGAAGAATTAAATTGTGAACCATATAAAAAAATAGGAATTAAAACTTTAAAGCCATTTGAAATTGATAAAAATATCAAAAAAGCTTTAAATAAGATGTCTAAAATAAATGAAGAGATTTTAGATAAAAAACTTTTTCCAATGACCTTTGGTGGTGAACATTCCATTACCCCTGGATGTATTGCTCCATTCACTAAAAAATATAAAGACATATGTCTTTTACATTTTGATGCTCATGCAGACTTACGAGAAAGCTATAATGGAGAAAAATTTTCACACGCTTCTGCTATTAGAAGATGTTTAGATTATCCTAATGTTTCTGTAATTTCATTTGGAATAAGAAACATATCTCAAAGCGAAATTCCTTTTTTAAAAAAAAATTCTACTAGAATTAATATATTTTGGGCAAAAGATAAAAGTGAATGGAATTTAAACAAGTTTAAAAAATTGATAAAGAATAAAACAGTTTATCTGACCTTTGATGTTGATGGATTAGACTCAAGTATTATGCCAGCAACTGGGACACCAGAACCTGGTGGATTATTGTGGGATGAAACTCTAAATATTATAAGAATTGCTGCAAAAAATTCTAAAATTGTTGGTGCAGATATTAACGAACTATCACCCATAAAAGGCTTTAACTCATATAATTTTCTTGTTGCAAAGTTAGCTTATAAAATTTTGTCTTATAAATTTTTATACTAAACTTTAACAGCTTTAAGAGTACCAAGTAGTAATCTAAAAGGTATTAACATTATTAAGGCTACAAATATCTTAACTGCTAAATCTCCTAAAGATAATGTAACCCATGGTATCCCTGTTGCATAAAAAGATATTGAAAAGAATAAAAAAGTATCAACTGTAGATCCAATAAATGAAGAAGTTATAGGGGCTATAAACCATTTTTTTTTTCTTAATTGATCAAATATTTGTACATCTAATAATTGAGCTACTAAAAAAGCAGTCCCTGACCCAATGGCAATTCTCACTGAAATTAAATCTGCAAAATTAGTTGAGAATAAAAGAGTAAAACTAACACCTATTGCAAATCCAATATAAACAATTTTTCTTGCTACCAACTTTCCATATGATCTATTTGCTAAATCTGTAATTAAAAATGCCACTGGATAACTAAAAGCACCATAAGTAAGTATCTCTTCGAGACCATAATATTTAATTGGAAACTGAACTAAATAATTTGATGACAAAACAACAACTCCCATTAAAAATGAGAGAAGCAAAAACAATTTATTCATTATGCAGATTTTGCTACTGGCTTTTTCTTAAACGGAGATTTAATTAAAATCCCTTTTTTTAATTTTTTAAGTCTTGGTGACAAGTTTTTGTTTTTAACAACTTTTAAATATTCGTCAAAACTACCTTTTTTATCAACTGATCTTACTCCCGCATTACTTACAGTAAGTTTCAGACTTCTTTTCATCAGTTCACTTGTGAATTTAACTTTTTTAAGATTAGGTAAAAATCTTCTTTTAGTCTTATTGTTAGCATGACTAACATTATGACCTTTCATAGGGATTTTACCGGTTAATTCACATTTTTTTGACATAATAACAGTGCCTATATAAGGCGAGATGATGAATGCGTCAAGTTTAATAGATTTAAGATAGGGTTTTATTTCCTACAATTTCATTAAAATTCTTCACTCCATCTCTTAATAGTAAATCTTTTAGATCCTTTTTTATAATCCCTGCAATATTTGGGCCTTTAAAAACCATTCCAGTATAAAGTTGAATAAAATCTGCACCCGCTAAAAACTTAGCATATGCCGCTTGACCAGAGTCAACACCCCCTACTCCTATTATCTTAATTTTACCTTTTAATAACTTATAGAATTTATTAATTAAAATATTTGATTTTGTCTCTATAGGTTTTCCAGATAACCCTCCTTTTTGATGTCTTTGAATATCACTAAGCAAATTTCTTGAAGACTCAGATGTATTAGAAATAATTATCGCTTTTATCTCGTTTTCTAAAAGGATTTCAGAAATCAAATTAATTTGATTTTCGTCTATATCTGGTGAGATTTTTACTACAATGGGAACATTTGATTTTAAATCATTTTTTTCTTTTAAAATAGATGCAAGCAATTCTTGTAATTTACTTTCTTCGTGAAAACTTCTTAAATTTTCAGTATTTGGAGATGAAATATTTATTGTTATATAATCTGCAACTTCATGGAAGGTTCTTAATCCGATTAAGTAATCATTCAGCCTATTATCAGAATCTTTATTTGGTCCCACATTGATCCCAAGTAATCCTAGCTTCTTATTAGATTTAATTCGATCCAAAACAGTTTTAGCTCCATGATTATTAAATCCCAATCTGTTAATTAAAGCTTCGTCTTCAACAAGTCTAAAAACTCTTGGTTTAGAATTTCCATATTGTTTTAAAGGAGTAATGGTTCCAACTTCAACAAATCCAAAACCTAGTCTAAATAAAGCATTATATACTTCTGCATTCTTATCAAAACCAGCTGCCATCCCTATTGGATTATCTATCTCCTTATCAAAAATTTTAGTTTTAAAAATTGGATCATCTTTATTTTTATCAAATATATTTGAAACTAAATTCAATTTTAAAGATTTAATTGCTAAAGTGTGAGCTCTTTCAGGATCTATTTTAAATATTAAAGATCTTAGCTTTGAAAACATTATTTTAGTTTATTTATTAACAGCTCTTTAGTTTCGTTGACACCAAAAAAACTTATAAAAAATCCCATACGAGGCCCATTTTCATCTCCAAAAACTACCTCATAAATCAATTTAAACCAATCTCTTAAATTTTCTGTATAACCATTTTCTTTTCCAGTTGAATAAATCAATGTTTGTATGTCTTCTGGCGACATTTCATCAGTACACTTTTCTAAAGTTTTTACTAAAGCTTGTAATGCTAATTTTTCATTATCATTGGGATTCTTATATTTTTTTTGCGCCTTGATTACATCATTAAAATACTTAATTGCATAACCTATCAATCCATCAAAAATTGAAAAATTTTCTTCAGAAATATCTGATTTATATTTTTTAACAAATTTCCATAATAATTCTTTACTGTCGGCATTACTAGTCTCAACCAAATTTAGCAACATTGAAAATGTCATAATCATATCCTCATTAGGAATATTGCCATTATGTACATGCCAAACAGGATTCATTAATAGTTGTAATTCATTCTGTTTTTTTGATTTTTCAATACAATCTAAATAATCATCGACAGCTTTAGGTACTATTTCTTTATAAAGTTTTTTAGCTCTTTTTGGGTTTTGATACATATACAAAGATAAACTTTCTGGAGAAGCATATTTTAACCATTGATCAATGGTAATACCATTCCCTTTTGACTTAGAAATTTTCTCACCTTTTTCGTCTAAAAATAACTCGTAAGCAAATCCCGATGGATTTTTTTTTCCTATTAAATTAATTATTTTTGTTGATAAAATTGCACTCTCAATTAAATCCTTACCATACATTTCAAAGTCGACATCAAGAGCATACCATCTCATCGCCCAATCAACTTTCCATTGTAATTTACAATTTCCATCTAAAATACTTGCCTCAAATTTTTTTCCTTTATTATCAAAAATAATCTTAGATTTTTGTTTATCAATTTCTATAACGGGTATTTCCAAAACATGTCCAGAGTCAGGACAAATTGGTAAAAATGGACTATAAGTTTGTTGTCGTTCCTTGCCTAGTGTTGGAATTATAATGTTCATAATTCCCTCATAATTATCTAAAATAATTTTCAGCGTAGGATTAAAAAAACCACTCTTATAAAGAGATGTGGAACTTTGGAAATTATATTTAAATTTGAAACTATCTAAAAAATTTTTTAACATTTCATTATTATGCTCACCAAAACTATTAAATTTTTCAAACGGATCAGGAACTTGGGTTAATGGTTTATGAAGATTATCATTTAATAATTTTTGATTAGGAACGTTATCTGGAACTTTTCTTAATCCATCCATATCATCTGAAAATGTTATTATCTCAGTAGGTAAATCTGATAATTGATTTAATGCATTTACTAGCATCGATGTTCTTGCAACTTCGCCAAATGTTCCAATATGTGGAAGCCCACTTGGACCATAACCAGTCTGTAGTGTAATTTTACCTTTTTTTTCAATGAAAGATTTTCTCTCACGAAGCATTTTTTTTGCTTCTACAAAAGGCCATGCACTTGTTTTATCTAAATTTTCTTTTTTAATCATGAATTATTCTTCTAAAAAATCTTAAATTAGCGAATTTATTAATTCTTATAGAGTTGAAATTTATTTACCATAAAATAATGTTCTTTCAAAATGTCTAATTATAAAACTGTTTTTTTTACCCTTGGAATTTTACAAATAATTCTAGGTGTATCAATGTTCATACCTATAATTGCACAGTTTGTTTATTCAGAAATAGATTCATCTTTCTTTGGTGCCTCAATTATTACAATTGTATTTGGAATTTTATTTTTTTTATCTAATTTAGATCACAATAAAAAATTAAACTTACAACAAGCTTTTTTGTTAACAGCTCTATCTTGGTTGAGTATTGCAATTTTTGGCTCTCTACCATTTATATTTTCAACCATTGAATTAACAATTACTGATGCTTTTTTTGAAAGTATGTCAGGTATAACAACCACTGGTTCTACTATAATTTCTAATTTAGAAGAAACACCTAAAGGAATATTGTTATGGAGAGCTATCCTTCAGTGGTTAGGGGGTATCGGTATAATTGTTATGGCAATTACTCTAATGCCAATAATGAATGTGGGTGGAATGCAATTATTCAAGATATCTAGTAACGATTCTTCTGAAAAAATACTTCCAAAATCAAAAGAGATAGCTCTAAGATTAATTTATATTTATTTAGGCTTAACTGCTACATGTGCAATTACTTATTGGGTGTTTGGAATGGGAAAATTTGATAGTTTAACTCACTCTATGACCACAATTGCAACTGGTGGTTTCTCAAATTATAACCAGTCAATTGGTTATTTCAATAGCGTCCCTATAGAAATCTCATCAATGGTTTTTATTATTTTAGGTAGTTTACCTTTTATTGCGTATATAAAATTTATAAATGGAAATAGAAAAATTTTTCTAACAGATATTCAAATAAAAACTTTTTTAAAAATTATCATCGCAACAGTTATTATACTGTCTGTATATTTATTAATAAATGATAATGATAATTTTAATTTGAGGTCAGTTTTTTTTAATACAGTTTCAATATTAACTGGAACTGGATACGTAAGTGCAGAATTTGATGGTTGGGGTAGTTTTCCATTGACATTATTTCTGGCTTTAATGTTTATAGGAGGCTGTGCAGGCTCAACAACTTGTGGAATTAAAATTTTCAGAATTCAAATATTATATTTATTTATAGCAAATCAGCTTAAAAAAATTATTTATCCAAAAGGAGTTTTTATAATTAAATACGATCAAAGCTCAGTGGATGATAAATTTATTGCTTCAATAATTTCTTTTATTTATTTTTACTTTGTAATATTTTTTGCATTAACTGCCTTATTGTCATTGACAGGGCTTGATTTTATAACTTCAATCTCTGGAGCAGCCACTTCAATTTCTAATGTTGGCCCTGGATTAGGACCTATAATTGGCCCTAATGGTGACTTTTCATCTTTACCAGATATTTCTAAATGGATTTTAACTATAGGAATGATTTTGGGTAGACTTGAATTATTTGCAATACTAGTATTATTCTTACCTTCTTTTTGGCGTAATTAAAAATGATAGAAATAAAGAAACAATCTTTATCTGAAACTTTTTCAATCTATTTTGATAGTAGAATGTTAAAAATCTTATTACTTGGAGCAATCTCTGGCTTTCCATGGGTTTTAATAGGAAGTAGTCTCAGCCTTTGGCTTAAAGAGGATGGTTTAAGCAGATCTACTATTGGATGGGCTGGCTTAATTTTTGGTGTGTATGCTTTTAATTATTTATGGGCACCTTTAATTGACAGAATACAACTTCCTTTTTTAACAAAAAGAATTGGTCACAGAAGAGGATGGATAGTTTTAATGCAGTTATTAATTTTAATTTGCCTATTCCTGTGGAGCATAATTAATCCAACTGAAAATTTAGCTTTAGTAATTAGCGTTGGTTTATTAATAGCAATAGCCTCAGCTACTCAAGATATAACTGTTGATGCTTTAAGAATAGAACAAATTGGAGAAAACGAAGGAAAATCAATGGCTGCTGGAGCTGCAATGGCGGTTGTTGGTTGGTGGACTGGATATAAACTGGGTGGGGTTATTTCATTATTTTCCGCAGAATATTTACAAAATTTAGGATTTGAAAATTATTGGCAGTTAACATTTTTAATTTTAGGAGTGCTGGTAATACTAATGAATATTGGGCTAATGTTTGTTAAAGAATCTGATTCTACAGATCGAGAAAATAAACAAAAAGAAAATGATAAATTAATTTCTAACAATTTTAAGAGCAAAAATCTAATTACCAACTTTTTTACATGGATTGGCGGAACTATAAGTGGACCAATTATTAGTTTTTTTAAAAAAAATGGATTTTCAATTGCCCTTGGAATACTTGGTTTTGTTTTTTTGTTTAAAGTTGGTGAGGCCTTTTTGGGAAGAATGTCTATTATATTTTATAAAGAGATAGGTTTTAGCAAAACAGATATTGCTATTTATTCTAAGACTTTAGGATGGGTTACAACTGTAATTTTTACATTATTGGGTGGACTTTTTGTAATTCGATCAGGCGTTTTAAAAGCAATGTTTCTTGCTGGAATTATTATGGCAAGCACAAATCTTTTATTTAGCGTTCTTGCTTGGAGCGATAAATCTGAATTACTTTTTGCAATAGCAGTTATTTTTGATGATATTGCAGCTGCGTTTGCAACTGTAGCCTTTGTGGCCTTTATTTCTTTACTGGTAGATAGATCCTATACAGCAACCCAGTATGCTCTATTAGCCTCAATTGGAACAGCTGGTAGAACAACTTTAGCATCATCATCAGGTGCATTAGTGGATTGGTTAAATGGTGATTGGGGTACATTTTTTATTCTAACAGCTATAATGGTAATACCATCATTAATTTTATTATGGTTCATGAGAAACAAGCTTAAATTAAGTGAAAAATAATTATTATTTTAATCGTAGTTTAGGTAATATTTACATAAAGCCNTCTGTTAAGTCAGAAGTTAGTTCGCAAATTTTATATGGTGAAAAATTTTCTATTATTTCAAAAAATNAAAAATGGGTCAAAATTAAAACAAGTTATGATAGATATATTGGCTACTTAAAAAATNATAAATTNATAAAAAATTTAAAACTTACGCATAAAATATTTAGATTAAAATCTCAGGTATTTAAAAAATTAAATAATAAATTTNTTCCCACAAACCAATTTANATACTTTGCATCAAGAATAGTACTTCAAAATNAGAGTGTTAATTTTATTGAATTTGACAAAAATCAATGGNTTAAAAAAAAAGATATNAAAAAAATTAATCATGTTGAAAAAGATTTTGTGAAAATATTTAAATTATTTCTTGGAACTAAATATTTATGGGGAGGAAAAAGCTGTGATGGCATTGATTGCTCAGCACTTGTCCAAATGTATTACTATTATAATAATTTATTTTTTCCAAGAGATACAAAAGATCAAATAAAGTATTGTAGAAAAAAATCTAAAAAAAATTATAAACCTGGGAATATAATTTTTTGGAGAGGTCATGTTGGAATTTGTTTAAAAAATAATGCTTTCATTCACGCCTATGGTCCTAGAAAAAAAGTCTTAATAATGAAAACAGAAAACACGATAAAATTAATTAAAAAAACAGCAAAACTTGAGGTTAAAAAAATTTGTAATATTAAAAATTATTAGCTTCTTCCAAAATCTGGTTTATCTATATCTTGTTTTAATTTAATAATTTTTGTTCTTACTTTTTTTGTTTGAATTAATTTTCTTAAAATTGATTTATTATTTTTTGAATTAATATCTTTTTTGAATGAATTTAGGTTTTTGATAAATAAATCAATAGCTTTTGAAATATTTTTCTTATTATTAAAAAATATATCCCTCCACATAATTTCATTTGAAGCTGCTATTCTTGAAAAATCTCTCAAACCACCCGCACTATATTTAATCAAGTCATAATTTTGTATTTTTTCAAAATCTTGCGCTGACTTGACTAGATTGTATGCAATTAAGTGGGGGAGATGACTGGTTATAGAAAAAATTTTATCATGTTTTTCAGGGCTCATAATAACCACTTTTGAACCAATTTTTTTCCAAAACTTATTTAATACATTCAAGTGAATTTTTTTAGTATTTTTCTCTTTTATTAAAACACACCATTTATTCTCAAATATATCTTGTTTACCATGCTCTGGTCCACTTACTTCAGATCCTGCAATGGGATGACTTGGTGTCCAAAAAATATCTTTTCTTAAAAATTTTTTAATAATTTTTGAAGACTCTATTTTTGATGAACCTATATCTGTCATAATAGTCCTGGGTGATAAAAATTTATTCATCTTAAGAATAAGATTCTTATATTCACTCATTGGTGTGCATAGAATTATTAAATCTGATTTTATAATACCATCCTCTAATTTTTTTATAATTATTCCAGGAAGTTTTAATTTTTTTATTTTAGCAATATTAGATTTTGATTTTTCGTAAATATAAATATTTTTGGCCATCTTCTTTTTTTGAATTCTTCTCAATAAAGATGATCCCAATAAACCACATCCAATAATTAAAATATTTTTCATATTAACTTAATATTTTTTTTGCAGCATTCATAAATGCTAAATTTTCACTTTTAGACCCAATAGTTAATCTTAATTTATTCTTGATGTGATAACCATCTTCTGTGGATCTTACAATAATTCCTTTTTTTTTTAATCTCTCATAAAAATACTTAGCTGTATATTTGCATTTTTCAAAATCTAAAAATAGGAAATTTGCAGAAATTGCATTAGAAAAAATATTATGTTGCTCAAGATAAGATTTTATCTTCTTAGCATAATACAAATTATGTTTTATTGACCGTTCTATAAATTTTTTATCTCTAAGCGACTCTGTTGCTGCTAATTGCCCAAGGTGACCAACATTAAATGGAGGTTTTATAACATTTAGTGCAGTTATTATTTTTTTAGATCCATATCCCCATCCAACTCTTAAAGAAGCTAGTCCAAATATTTTAGAAAATGTTCTTAGCACAAAAACATTATCTTTATTTTTAAACAAATCTAATCCTGATTTATAATCTTTGTTTTTCATATATTCAGCATAAGCATCATCTACCACTAGTAAAATATTTTTATTTAATTTTTTTCTAAGATCTAATATTTCATTTTTTGTTAAATAAGTTCCTGTTGGATTATTTGGATTGGCAATAAAAACAATTTTTGTATTTTTGCTTATCTTTTTAAGAATTTCATTACTTGAAATTTTAAAATTAACTTCTTTTGCAAACACAACCTTAGCACCAACAATATTTGCATAAATTCTGTACATCAGAAAACTATATTGTGGAACTACAACTTCATCTTTAGGCTTTAAAAATAATTGACATATCATTTGAATAACCTCATCCGAACCTGCTCCACATATGATTTTATCACGATTACAATCAAATTTTTTTGATATTTCTGCTCTTAAATTTTGAGATTTGCCGTCAGGATATCTCTCTAAATTAAATTTTTTATTGGATAATATCTTGGTTGCTTTAGGACTCATTCCTAAAGCTGATTCATTAGCTGATAATTTAATAATTTTTTTTAGTTTTTTAATCTTAGATTTACCAGGTTTATAAGCCTCGATATTAAATTTTTTAAATTTTGGTGTAGTCATATTTTTAATTTATGGGTTCTTTATAGATAAAATTAAAAATTTTTACATAGAATAAGACAATTTTTAAAATAATTGACATAATAAATAACTTCTTGTACAAAATTTATGCGCTGATTTAACTGAATTGCGAGCGCTTAAAAAAAACCGCTAAAATTGTTTTTTTCTCTCAATTCAATTAATGACTTTTATTATGAATACAGAGATAAATTTAAAAACTCTAATAGTTAAAAAACCACTAAAACTAGATTGTGGAAAAACAATTAATAATTTTCCAATTGCCTATGAAACTTATGGGTCATTAAATGAAAACAAAGATAATGCTATTTTAATCTTTCATGCGCTAACGGGTGATCAATTTGTAACTGGTCTAAATCCAATTACAAATAAAGATGGTTGGTGGTCCTATGCGGTAGGTCCAGATAAAGCAATTGATACTAATAAGTATTTTGTAATTTGTTCAAATGTAATTGGTGGATGTATGGGTTCATTTGGACCAAGTCATAAAGATCCTAATACACAAAAAATTTTAGGTACTAATTTTCCAGTAATCACTATCAATGATATGGTAAATGCACAGAATAATTTACTTGATCACTTTGGAATAGAAAAACTTTTTTCTATTGTTGGTGGATCCATGGGTGGCATGCAAGTTCTTCAATTTATTAGTAATTTTCCAGATAAAGCTAAAACTGTAATTCCTATTGCATGCACCTCTAGTCATTCAGCTCAAAATATTGCATTCAATGAACTTGGTAGACAAGCAATTACTGCAGACAATAATTGGAACGAGGGAGACTACAATACTAAAGATACTGTTCCAAATAGAGGTTTGGCTGTTGCAAGAATGGCTGCCCATATAACATATCTTTCAAAAAAAGGTCTTCAGGAAAAATTTGGAAGAAAACTACAAGAGAGAGAGGATATTAAATTTAGTTTTGATGCAGATTTTCAAATTGAAAGCTATCTTAGATATCAAGGATCAGTTTTTGTAGATAGATTTGATGCTAACAGCTACCTTTATATTACTAGAGCTATGGATTACTTTGATTTAGGAAAGCAATTTAAAGGAAATTTATCAGATGCTTTTAAAGAAACTGAAGCTAAATTTTTTATAATATCTTTCACTTCAGATTGGCTTTACCCAACTCAGGAAAATAAAGATATCGTAATTGCTTTAAACGCTATTGGTGCTGATGTAGGTTTTGTTGAAATTGAGTCAGACAAAGGACATGACTCATTTTTACTTGATGTTCCAGATTTCTTAAATTCACTTAAAAATTTTTTAGATAAATCTTATGCAGAAAATTAATTATGAAAAATGAATTTAAAGTAATTGCTGATTTAATTGAAAAAGATAAAAGAGTTTTAGATGTTGGGTGCGCAGATGGCACCTTAATGAAGTTTTTGAAAGATAACAAAAATATTAATATTAGAGGTTTAGAAATTTCAAAAGACAAAGTTCAAAAATGTATAGCAAAAGGTTTGACTGTTATCGAAGGAAATGCTGAGAAAGATTTAAGTCAATTTCCTGACAAATCTTTCGATTATGTTGTTTTGAGTCAAACACTCCAAGCATTTTTAAATCCTGAGCTAGTAATTAATGAATTATTAAGAGTTGGAAATAAAGCAATAGTTACAATTCCTAATTTTGGTTACTGGAAAATTAGACTTCATTTATTAACCAAAGGTACAATGCCTATAACTAAAACGTTACCAGATGAATGGTATAATACTCCTAATCTACACATGTGTACAATTAAAGATTTTGTTCATTTTGTAAAATCTAGAAATTTTAGAATTTTTAAATCACTTGCACTAAATAATGAAGATGTTTCACTAATTAACAATTCTAATTTAGGAATTAAAAACTTATTCGCTGATCTGGGGATTTTTTTAATTGAAAAATAATATGAGAATCGAAATAATTCCATGCTTACAAGATAATTATAGTTATTTGATAGTTGATGAAATTAATAATAATGCATGTGTTGTTGATCCTAGTGAAGCAGAACCAATTATAAAATTTATAGAAAAAAATAATATTAATTTAAAATATATTCTAAATACACATCACCATTTTGATCATATTGGAGGCAATATAGATTTAAAGAAAAAATATAATTCTATTGTAGTTGGCTATAAGGATGATGCTCATAGAATTCCAGAGATTGATATTTTGGTAGAAGATAATCAACTATGGAAAGCTGAGAATTTTGAAGCAAAAATTATGCATATTCCCGGACATACTACTGGCCATATAAGTTTTTATTTTTTTAAGGAGAAATTAATCTTTACTGGAGACACATTGTTTTCACTTGGTTGTGGTAAAATTTTTGAGGGCACTTATGAAGAAATGTTTACTTCTTTAAATAAAATAAAAAGTCTACCAGAAGATACTAAGATTTATTGTGGGCACGAATATACACTTCAGAATTCTAAATTTTGTATTAAACATGATCCAGCAAATTTAGATCTTCAAAAGAAGATAATAGATATAAAAAAAAAACTTGTAAATAATACCCCTTCAATTCCATCTACTCTAAAAGATGAGATAGAATGCAATATATTTTTAAGAGCAAATAACATCGAATCTTTTTCAAAATTGAGAGATTTAAAGGATAATTTCTAGTTAATTCGACTTGACTAAAACCTTGCTACAACTATATTGCGGTAACTTAAATTTAAATTCATACTATGTCATACGCAGTAATAAAAACAGGTGGAAAACAGTATAAAGTTAAAGCTGGTGAAATCCTAAAAATTGAAAAATTACCAGATTCAAAACCTGAGTCTAAAATAGAATTTAACGAAATACTTGCATACGGCGATGATAAATCTATAGAAATAGGCTCTCCATATGTCGATGGTGCAAAAGTAGAAGCTGATTTAATTAAAAATGGCAAAGATAGAACAATTTTAATCTTCAAAAAAAGAAGAAGACACAATTCAAGAAGAAAAAATGGTCATAGACAAGAACATACAATGATTAGAATTAATAAAATTTTTTCTAAAGATGGTAAAGTTTTAGCAGAAGCAGAAAAAATGGCTAAACCAACTAAAAAAGTTGAGACCGAAGTTAAAGTAAAAACAGAAGTGGCAAGCAAATAAATTAGGTAAGTTATGGCAACAAAAAAAGCAGGTGGATCATCGAGAAACGGACGAGATAGTGCTGGGCGAAGACTTGGTGTTAAAAAATACGGTGGTGAAACAGTAATACCTGGAAATATAATTGTAAGACAAAGAGGAACTAAAATTTTTCCTGGAGAAAATGTAGGAATGGGCAAAGATCATTCAATTTTTTCAGTTGTTAAGGGTAAAGTTGTGTTCAAAAAATCTAAAGCAGATAGAACTTTCGTTTCAGTAAAACCCAATTAATAGTACAACTTAAATAGATGTTGTATTATGAAATTCCTAGATCAAGTTAAAATTTATATTAAGGCTGGCAATGGTGGAGATGGATCACCAAGTTTCAGAAGAGAAAAGTACGTTGAGTACGGAGGTCCAGATGGTGGTGATGGCGGAAAAGGTGGATCTATAGTTTTAAGAGCAGAAGAAAATCTTAACACACTAATTGATTACAGGTATCAACAACACCATAAAGCTCAACGAGGAGAAAATGGAGCAGGACAAAATCGTACAGGTAAAAGTGGTGATGATTTAATTTTAAAAGTTCCTCTTGGCACACAAGTTTTTGAAGAAGATAATAAAACTCTAATATTTGATTTTAATAAAAAAGGAGAAGAATTTGTTGCAGGGATTGGTGGAAAAGGTGGGCTTGGAAATACTAGATTCAAAAGTTCAACTAATAGAGCACCTAGAAAATTTACCAAAGGAGCAACTGGTGAAGAATTTACAATATGGCTTCAATTAAAAACTATTGCTGACATTGGAATAATTGGATTACCCAATGCGGGAAAATCAAGTTTGTTAGCAGCAATAACAAATGCAAATCCAAAAATCGCAAATTATAGATTTACTACTCTCAATCCTAATCTGGGGGTTGCTTCTTACGATGATAAAGAAATAACAATTGCTGATATTCCTGGTCTTGTAGAGGGTGCCCATGAAGGTGTGGGTCTTGGAATTCAATTTTTAAAACATATTGAAAGATGTAAATCATTATTACATTTAATAGATATCACAAATTTGGATCTAAATGACTCTTACGAACAAGTTAAAAATGAATTAAAAAATTATAGCTTAAAATTACTTGAAAAAAAGGAACTAGTCGTACTTAACAAAATAGACTTGGTAGATGAGAGTACTGTTAAGGAGGTAATTAATCATTTTTCTAAAGATAAAAATTGTGAAATAATGACTATGACAACTTTAGAAAAAGATTCTATATCTAAGATTAAAGCAAAACTATTGTCATATGTATCTTAAAAATTCTAAAATAATTATTATCAAAATTGGTTCTTCACTACTTGTTGATAGTAAAAAAAAAATAAGAAAAAAATGGCTTTCAAGCTTTGCCAAAGATATTCAAAAATTAAAAAATAAAAATCAAAAAATAGTCATTGTTAGCTCAGGTGCAATAGCCCTTGGCTGTAAAAAAATGAATTTTAATAAAAAAAGTATCAAACTAGATAAAAGTCAAGCTATAGCCTCCATTGGTCAAATTGAATTAATGAATTTATTTTCACAAACATTCACAAAATATAAATTAAATATTTCTCAAATTTTGCTTACTCTTGAAGATACTGAAGAAAGAAGAAGGTCTTTAAATGCAAAAAGAACTTTTGAAAATTTATTTGATCTTGGTTTTATTCCAATTGTGAATGAAAATGACACTATAGCTACAAGCGAAATAAAATATGGCGATAACGATAGATTGGCATCAAGAGTGGCTCAAATTACCAATGCTGATACTTTAATTCTTCTTTCAGATGTTGATGGGCTTTACACAAAAAATCCAAAAATATTTAAAGATGCTAAATTAATAAAAAAAGTAGATGATTTAAAAAAAGATTTAAAAGAAATTAATATTAAAGGCATTAACGAATATGGAAGTGGAGGTATGCAAACTAAAATTGAAGCAGCAAAAATCTGTCAATTAGCTGGTTGTAGCATGATTATAGCAAATGGATTATATACTAATCCAATATCTCGAATTATTGATAAAAATTATTGTACCTGGTTTAGCTCTAAAGTTTCAAAACTTGATGCTAGAAAAAAATGGATAATTAGTTCAGTTGCTCCCAAGGGTGCAATCATAATTGATGATGGTGCAAAAAAAGCTTTAAGATCTGGAAAAAGTTTATTAGCAGCAGGAATTAAAAAGATCACAGGAAAATTTAATAAAGGTGATCACATAAAAATTTTGGATAAAAAAAATACTGAGTGTGCTAGAGGCTTAAGTTCTTTTACATCTGAAGAAATAATCAAAATTATGGGGCATCATTCTAATGAGATAGAAAAATTATTAGGCTATGTTGCAAAATCAGAAGTTATTCATAAAGATGATATGGTAGAATTATAAAATGAATAAATTTATGAACTTAATTGGTATTAAAGCTAGAAAGGCTTCTGAGATAAAAATAAATACTAAAATAAAAAATAAAGTTTTAAATAACTACGCCTTATTAATTAATAAAGAAAAAAGATCTATTCTAAGAGAAAATAAAAAAGATATTAAATTTGCTGAAAACAAAGGATTAAAAGAAAATCTTATTAATAGACTAATTGTGAATGAGGTGAAGTTAAAAGGCATTGTAAGCTCTATTAAAAAAATTTCAAAACTGAAGGATCCTGTAAATATTACATTAGAAAAATGGAGTAGACCTAATGGATTAAATATTAAAAGAGTATCAATACCAATAGGTGTTATTGGGGTAATTTATGAAAGTAGGCCCAACGTTACATCAGATGTAGCGGCTCTATGTTTTAAATCTGGAAATGCTGTAATTTTAAAAGGCGGATCAGAGGCAATAAATACCAATAGAATTTTAGCAAAATTATTTCGAAAAGCTTTAAAAAGAAATAAAGTTGATGAGAACTTCATTCAATTTGTCGACTCTAAAGAGAGAAAAATGGTCGACACAATGCTTTCAAAAATGAAAAAATATATTGATGTAATAATACCACGTGGAGGAAAAAATTTAGTAAAAAGAGTTCAAGAATTTTCAAAAGTACCCATCATTGGACACTTGGAAGGGCTTTGCCATACATTCATAGATAAAGATGCAGAATTGAAAATGGCATCAAATATTGTTTACAATGCCAAGTTAAGAAATACTAGTATTTGTGGTGCAACAGAAACAATTCTAATACATGAAAAAATAGTTAAAAAATTTTGTAATCCAATTTTAAAAAAACTTGAAGATGAGAATTGCAAGATATATGGCGATAATATTTTAAAAAGATATTACAAAGGTAAACTGTATCCAGCTAAAGAGAAAGATTGGTCGACAGAATATTTAACATCAACTGTTTCTGTAAAAATTGTAAAAAACTGTAAAGCAGCTATTGATCATATAAATAAATATGGAACTATGCATACGGATGCAATTATTACTAAAGATAAAAAAACTGCACAACAATTTTTAAAAAATGTAAAAAGTTCTATTGCTATGCATAATACTTCAACTCAATTTGCTGATGGTGGTGAATTTGGTTTTGGAGGAGAAGTAGGTATTTCAACGAATACTCTTCCACCAAGAGGTCCTGTTGGTTTAGAACAATTAGTTTCATATAAATATGAAATTTCAAGTAAAGGAAAAATAAGAGACTAATTTGAATAATAAAAAAATTAAAGTTGGAATATTAGGNGGATCATTTGACCCAGCTCACAAAGGTCATTTAGCAATTTCNAAAGAAGCAAAAAAACGATTTAATCTAGAAAGAATAATTTGGGCAATAACTAAAAAAAATCCATTTAAAGCAGAAAGTGAAACGTTACTATCTAAAAGAATTAAAGATTGTAAAGAAATAATTGGAACAAACTCTTTTATAAAAGTAAGGTTTTATGAAAATGTTATTAAATCAAACAAAACTATTGATTTAATTAATCATATTAAAAAAAATAATAATATAGAAATTTACTTTTTAATGGGTGCAGATAACTTAATTAACTTTCATAAATGGCATAAATCAAAATTAATTTCACAAAAATGTAATATTTTAGTTTTTGATCGCCACGGTTACAAAAAAAGTTCTTTAAAATCAAAGACATTTAAAGAACTTAACAAAAGTATTCTTACATTCGTTGAGTTTGAAAAAGTCAACATTTCATCTTCTCAATTAAGAAAAATTTGATAGTCTAGTTTCAATTAATGGATAAAATTTCAGATCTCAAAAACATTGTAATCAATACATTGGATACTAATAAAGCAGAAGATATTGTAACTATTGATCTTAAAGATAAAAGCTCAATGGCTGACTTTATGATTATTGCAAGCGGAACCTCCTCAAGACACATTCAATCTTTATCAGAACAAGTCCTGGAAAAGCTAAAAGATAATGGTTTTAAAAACTCAAAAATAGAAGGTAAAGAAAGTAGTGAATGGAAACTAGTTGATGGAATTGATTTAATTGTACATATCTTTCATCCTGAAAAAAGAAAGTTTTATGAACTTGAAAAAATTTGGTCTGAATTAATTCCAAAAGAAAAAGTTATCATATGAAAAAAATTCAAATTTACTTAATAATTTTTTGTACTCAATTTCTTTTTTTGGAAAAAGTAAATTCAGCAGAGATTGATATTTATAAAAAAATTGATCTTTTTGGAGAAGTTCTTGAAAAAATAAATAAAGAGTATGTTGATGAAATTAATCAATCTGAAAGTATGGACTCGGCTATTAATGGCCTTCTTCAGTCACTTGATCCTTATTCATCTTACATGTCCCCTGAAATTTTTGAAGAGATGCAAACAGAAACAAGTGGTGAATTTGGAGGTCTTGGAATTGAGGTAAGTATGGAGGCTGGTGTTGTAAAAGTAATTACTCCGATTGATGACACACCTGCATCAAAGGCTGGAATAAAAGCTGGAGATTATATTGTTAAAATAAATGATATTCAGGTTCAAGGTAAATCATTAAGTGAGGCTGTTGATTTAATGAGAGGTCCTGTTGGATCAGGAATAGAATTAACTGTAAGAAGAAGAGGTGCAAAAAAAGCTTTAACTTTTAATGTGGTTAGAGAAGTAATTGAAGTTCAATCTGTTAAATCTGAGCTATTAGAAAATAATATTGGTTATCTTAGATTAACTTCCTTTAATGATAACAGTAGTCAACAAATTAAAAAACAAATTAAAAAATTAAAAAAGAATAAGAATTTAAATTCTTACATTTTAGATTTAAGAAATAATCCTGGNGGATTNTTATCNCAGGCAATTAANATTTCNGATTTCTTTTTAGAAAATGGNGAGATTGTATCAACAAAAAGTAGAAAAAAATCTGAAAATAGAAAATGGTTTGCAAAAAAAGGAGATATTTTGGACGGTAAAACTTTACTAGTTTTAATCAACTATGGTTCAGCATCTGCATCTGAAATTGTTGCTGGTGCCCTTAAAGATCATAAAAGAGCAATTTTAGTTGGTGAAAATAGTTATGGCAAAGGATCTGTTCAATCTATAATTCCATTAAAAAATAAGGGTGCAATACGTTTAACAGTTGCTAAATACTATTTACCTTCTGGAAAATCTATATCACAAGTTGGTGTTAGACCAGACATTGAAGTTAACGAAGAAGGTGATAACTTTAGAATCAAAACTGACACTGACAATCAACTAAATTACGCCATCAAACTTCTCAACGGATAATATGAAAAAAAATTTAAGTGAATTACCACTTAGAAGTGGTGTGGGGATAGTTCTGTTAAACAATAGCAATAAAGTGTTTGTTGCAAAACGAATAGACAATCCAAAAAATTTTTGGCAAATGCCTCAGGGTGGTGTTGATGAAGGCGAAGATTTTTTGAAAGCTGCCTATAGAGAATTAGAAGAGGAAACTAGTATTAAGAATGTAGAATTAATAAAAGAATTGGAAGGAACCATAACATATGAGCTCCCTGATCGCCTGTTAGGAATTATTTGGAAAGGTAAATATAGGGGTCAAAAACAAAAATGGTTCTTAATGAGGTTTATAGGTCAAGAAGAAGAAATAAATGTTGAAACAAAGAATCCAGAGTTTTTAGATTGGAAATGGATTGAACTTGATCAAATAACTGAAGTTGTTGTTGACTTTAAGCTACATGTTTACAAAGAGCTTAAAGAAAAAGTTAAAAAAATTATTAATTTATAGATTTTAATACTTCAATTTTTTGATCTACTAAATATTTAGATTGATCATTAATTTCTGGCTTACTTGCTTCTTCTTCCGCTTGTTTAAGTAACTCTTGTTGTTTAGTCTTATCAAAATCGTTAAGATTAAATATAGAGCTTGTTAGAATTGAAAGATTGTTATTTTTAAATTCAACAATTCCATCTTCTACATAAAAATTTTCATCCCCTGATTTTGATAAAATTTTAATTATACCTGGCTTTAAAAATGAAATTATAGAAATATGGTCCTTAAGTATTCCCATTTCTCCTTCAAATGCAGGAACAACTACTTCAGAAACATCTTCTTTAACCAAAAAAGATTTTTCTGGATTTACTATTTCAACTTTAAACTCTTCACTCATTAAGCAGCAGCTTCTTTCGCCATTTTTTCAGATTTTTCTATTGCTTCTTCAATAGTTCCAACCATATAAAAAGCAGCTTCTGGTAAATGGTCATATTCACCTTTACAAATAGCAGCAAAGCCTTTTATTGTAGATTCTAGATCAACTAGTTTTCCTGGTGATCCCGTAAATACTTCGGCAACAAAGAATGGTTGAGACAAAAATCTTTGGATTTTTCTAGCTCTTGCTACAACAAGCTTATCCTCTTCTGATAGCTCATCCATACCAAGAATTGCAATAATATCTTGCAGTGACTTATAAGTTTGTAAGATTTTTTGCACTTCTCTAGCAACCCTATAATGTTCATCTCCCACTATTCTAGGATCCAAAATTCTAGAAGTAGAATCTAGTGGGTCAACTGCAGGGTAAATACCAATTTCTGCAATTTGTCTTGAAAGTACTGTGGTTGCATCTAAGTGAGCAAATGATGTGGCTGGCGCAGGGTCAGTTAAGTCATCCGCAGGAACATAAATAGCTTGCACAGAAGTAATTGATCCTTTGTTAGTAGTAGTAATTCTTTCTTGAAGATTACCCATATCAGTAGCTAACGTAGGTTGATAACCAACAGCAGATGGTATTCTTCCTAATAGTGCTGATACCTCAGAACCTGCTTGTGTAAATCTAAAAATATTATCCACAAAGAAAAGAACGTCCTGACCTTCTTGATCTCTAAAATATTCAGCTACAGTTAAACCTGTTAAGGCAACTCTTGCTCTAGCCCCAGGAGGCTCATTCATTTGTCCATAAACTAGTGCTGCTTTTGATCCAGGTCCCTCAGGCTTAATAACTCCTGAATCTATCATTTCATGATAAAGATCATTTCCTTCTCTAGTTCTTTCTCCAACTCCAGCAAATAC
>JGI20157J14317_10000812_pt1 | contig 31056 bp, 28 predicted proteins | sample COG_07_FD_14317 | JGI IMG/M metagenome (IMG submission 14317)
TCCATCAATGGCGATGAAAAAGCAGCGATCCTGAGTAAACATGAACTCATTAAGGTGACCTTGCCTGCTCCGGTTGAAGAAGTTGTAGAAGAAGTTGTAGAAGAAGTTGAAGAAGTAGCAGCTGAAGCCCCTGCAGAAGAAGCGCCTGCGGCTGAAGAAGCGCCTGCGGCTGAAGAAGCGCCTGCGGCTGAAGAAGCGCCTGCGGCTGATGAAGAACCGAAAGAAGACTAAAGAAAACTAAAGTCTCTTTGGGATTTCATTAGCTATAAGTACTGCCTGTCGCCTGCAAAGACGGCGGGCGTATTGTTCAGCGCCAACCTCTTGCTAGTACACTTCCGATTTACTTGTTGCCTCGCATCGCTTATGTCCTCATGGGAGAACTAGGGTCTTAAACTTGGTCCTTTTCTCGGACATTTATAGCCATTGAGATCCTCCCTGTAGTAGTCACCAATATGGAATGGTAACTTCTCTTCATTAACCGTCAGGCCTATTGTTTTGCAAACCTCGTCAGATAAAGCCCCAGATCTAAAAGTTGTCAGCCCCTTTGAGCCTGCTGGTGATCAGCCCAGCGCCATAGATGCTTTGGTAGAAGGGTTGGAATCTGGGTTAGCGCATCAGACTCTATTGGGCGTGACGGGTTCAGGTAAGACCTTTTCCATTGCAAACGTTATCGCAAGATCTCAGCGTCCAACGCTAATCTTGGCCCCCAATAAAACCCTTGCCGCACAACTGTATGGCGAGTTTAAAGAGTTTTTTCCGCATAACTCGGTGGAATATTTCGTTTCCTACTATGACTATTATCAGCCTGAAGCCTATGTGCCTGCGTCAGATACCTTTATAGAAAAAGACTCGTCCGTGAACGCGCATATTGAGCAGATGCGTTTGAGCGCCACTAAGGCGTTATTGCAGCGCAGTGACGCAATTATTGTAGCTTCAGTGTCTGCTATTTATGGGCTTGGTGATCCCCAGTCTTATTTGCAAATGGTCCTCCACCTAGACCGTGGTGACCGGCTTGAGCAAAGGGAAATTTTGCGCCTCCTGACGGATCTTCAGTACGAGCGTAACGATGTTGTGTTTCAGCGCGGTAACTATCGCGTCAGAGGCGACATCATTGACGTATTTCCTGCTGAGTCAGAAAGAGATGCCTTACGCATCTCTCTGTTCGACGATGAAATAGAAGAACTCTCAATATTCGACCCACTCACTGGCGAAATTTTAAATCGAGTGCCGCGCTACACAGTTTTCCCCAAGTCGCACTATGTAACGCCTCGTGAGCGCATGTTATCTGTACTAGATGACATAAGAGAAGAGTTGAAAGATCGGCTGAAACATCTGAAAGATAACAATAAATTGGTCGAGGCTCAGCGACTGGAGCAAAGGACTCAATTTGATTTAGAAATGATCAAGGAGCTAGGTTACTGCTCTGGTATAGAAAACTACTCTCGGTATTTATCAGGGCGTGGTCCAGGCGAGGCGCCACCGACACTATTTGACTATTTGCCCAGCAATGCACTGTTGGTGATAGATGAGTCCCATGTCACGGTGCCGCAAATTGGCGCCATGTTTAAGGGCGATCGTGCCCGTAAAGAGAACCTGGTTGGCTATGGATTTCGCTTGCCATCCGCCTTAGACAATCGCCCTCTGCGTTTTGAGGAGTGGGAGCGGTTGTCGCCACAAATGATATTTGTTTCTGCCACGCCAGGTAAATATGAAGCGCAGCAAAATGCGCCGATAGTAGAGCAGGTGGTGAGGCCAACTGGTTTGTTAGATCCGCCAGTAGACGTGCGGCCTGCGGGCAACCAAGTAGATGATTTGCTCGGCGAAATTAAGATTGTCATACAGCGCAAAGAGCGGGTTTTAGTCACTACTTTAACCAAACGTATGTCGGAGGATTTAACTGAGTATCTAGATGAGCACGGCATTCGAGTGCGTTACCTACACTCAGATATTGACACCGTTGAGCGCATGGAAATTCTCCGCGACCTACGCCTAGGTGAATTCGATGTGTTGGTGGGTATTAACCTTCTACGTGAAGGGTTAGATATGCCTGAAGTCAGCTTAGTAGCAATTTTGGATGCCGATAAAGAAGGCTTTCTGCGTTCGGAAGGTTCGCTCATTCAAACCATGGGGCGTGCAGCCAGAAACCTCAATGGCAGGGCGATTTTGTATGCAGATAAAATTACCGGATCCATGCAAAGGGCTATGGGGGAAACAGGTCGGCGCCGCGAAAAACAGATTGAGTACAACAAACTCAATGGTATTACTCCCAAGTCCGTGACCAAGAGTATTGCCGACGTTATGGAAGGCGCTCGATCAACCAGTACCGGATCGAAATCTAAGCGGGGCAATAAAGTTCAGCCCATTACCATACCTGATAGTCCAAAGGCGTTAGGTAAGCTAATCACGCAAATGGAAAAGCAAATGCTCAAGCATGCCCAAGACTTAGAATTTGAAGAAGCAGCCCATGTTCGCGACCAGTTACATCAATTGCGAGAAAAACAACTACTCGGTTGATGGGATCTCTTGGGATCAGCGAGGTAAACGTCAGGAGGCTATAAATTTGGCGTGGATGGCTGAATGAGGGTTATTCAGACTAGCCCCCCGTACCCAGCGGCGATATACTCCAGCTCCGCGTAGCAAATACCCATATTCAAGTAGGGTGCCGTTGTGACAAAGTATCTTGGTGAAATGTAGCAATTACATTTACCGCTGCAAATATAGGACCATAGCTCAGTTGGTTAGAGCGCTACCTTGACATGGTAGAGGTCGGCGGTTCGAATCCGCCTGGTCCTACCATTAAAAAGCCCCGCTTTGGCGGGGCTTTTTTAATGGGGGTTTAGGTTGGGTGAGAGCGCCGTTGCGGTTCGACCAAATGCGAGTGGTCGAGCATTTAGCACCGAAGCCCGAAGGGGCAAAACAGCAAAAGCTGTTTTGAGTAATCCGCCTGGTCCTACCATTAAAAAGCCTCGCTTTGGCGGGGCTTTTTTAATGGGGGTTTAGGTTGGGTGAGAGCGCCGTTGCTGTTCGACCAAATGCGAGTGGTCGCGCTGGAGATCTTGTAGCACCGGACTAAAAGATCAACCTTAAAACGATTATATAAACTATGTTTGTGTTGGTGCTAGGAAGAGGGCTAAATTGTAATGGTCGCTAATAAAAAAAATCGTTGAATGACATTAACTAAAATCCTTTGTGGACTGGTGGGCGCTGCTATTGCCTCTGGATGTGGTGGTGGCGGAGGTGGAGCGGGTGGTAACAATACGGTTAACCAAAACAACAACCCCCCTAAAGCCGTCATCGACTCGTCAGCCGTTGATTATACTGCCGGGAGCGTTATAGAGCTCTCATCTGCATCGAGCACAGATGATGATGGAGATACTCTGTCCGTAAATTGGCGTCTCGAGGCGCCAGAGAAAAGCTATGCCTCGCTTAGAAATTCAGCCTTAGGCGCGGTTGAGTTCGAGCCGGATATGGCTGGCACATTTACAGTCCACCTAGAAGTTACTGATGGGCGAGGTGGCTTAGGCCGAACTTCTCTGAATATTACCCCATCATTACCGACGCCAGATTCATTACCCACCTTCGTGAATACAACGCCTCCCCGGGTGGCCTTAACAGACAGGATAGATGCTGTTCGACTGCTTTATCAGGGTACATTTGGACCAAGAGATGGCGACGTCGATGACTTGGTTCAGCAGGGTGGCGACGCTTGGTTCAACGAACAGATTTCCGTACAGCCACATTTTTATACTGAAGCTTGGGAATCAATAGCTGCTGAGTTCGACGATATCGATAGTGGTGAAGATGCCAATTTTAAGCAGTTGAGTCATGAAACCTTCATGGTTAATGCGCTTACTAGCCCAGATCAGTTGCGTCAGCGCATGACCTACGCACTAAGTCAGCTATTCGTTATTTCCGATCAATTTGATTTTGCGGGCCATGATCGATTGATCATGGGGTATGCCGATACTTTGCATCGTAATGCCTTTGGAAATTATAGGGAGTTACTGCGTGATGTGACATTGCACCCGGCTATGGGAATGTATCTCGCAATGCTTGGTAATGAAAAAGCTGATCCTGAGAGGAATATCCGGCCTGATGAAAATTTTGCTCGAGAAGTTATGCAGTTGTTTACAGTAGGTTTGCAACTTCTCAATCAAGATGGCAGCCCTGTACTCGACGAATCGACAGGATTACCAATCCAGACTTATAACCCATTAGATATACAAAATTATGCTGCGGCTCTTACCGGATGGTATTTTGCTGGTCAAGAATCTAATCGGTTTGGCGACACGTTTCATTCTATAGACTGGCAAGATCGGTTAGCACCTATGGCGCCCTACGAAAATTTTCATCAAAAGACTCAAAAGAAGCTCTTGCGCAATTATTACCTGCCAGCGGGAGCATCTCCCAGAGACAGTCTTGAAGTTACCATCGACAGTTTGTTTTACCATCCAAATTTGGGACCTTTTGTCGCTCGCCATTTGATCAAAAATTTTGTTACGAGCAATCCATCAGCTGGTTATGTAGGGCGTGTTGCGGCGGTTTTTAACAGTAATTCAGATGGTGAACGCGGTAACTTGGCGTCAGTGATACAAGCAGTGTTATTTGACTCTGAAGCGCGCGCCGTGACTTCGGGGCAGACTGAAAATTTTGGTAGGGTGAAAGACCCGCTGTTAAAATTTGCCAATTTCAACCGCTTGTTTAACGTTAGCAGCTATTGGGAAAGCAAGAATTTTTTGCGCAATCGACCGAGCCAGACATTTTTGGGAGCACATAGTGTTTTCAATTTTTATAGCCCCACACATACACCCAACAAGGAATTTGCTGATCGAGGTTTGGTGGCGCCCGAACTTCAGGTCGTAACCCCCGAAACTATCGTTGCCGATGCATCGCATTTTGCTTATATATCGACTCGTGAGCAGCTTTCTTATTGGCATTCAGTGGACCCCTCAGAGGAGTCAAGTGAGCGTCTCAATAATGCCTTGGTGCATGACCTGTCGCCGCTTACGGATCGTCTTGTAGCATCAAATCTAGGCGCGGTGATTGATTTCCTAGACGAATATATGACTCAAGGTAACCTCTCGGCACCTATGAAAAATGAGTTGTTTGAGTATTTTTCACCAAGGATCGAGCAAAGACAGTCTGCTGAGTACTATGTCTCTGAGGCACATCGAACTGCCGATATTCATGCGTTGTTGGCCAGTTTGATTTATCAAGTGTCGCTGTCGCCAGAATACTCACTGCAACGATAGGGGATAACAATGGATCGAAGAACATTTCTAAAGTCTGGCTTAGCCTCATTTAGCGTTTCGTCTAGCAATTTATTTCTAGGTTCGGGCTTGGGACTACTAAGCAACCTTTCCGCCGCGAGTAGTGGCGCGCCAACTGATTACAAAACACTCGTAATGGTCTTTCTGCATGGAGGGATGGATTCGCTGGGTTTAATCATACCCTCTAATGGTGATTCCTATGAACGCTATAAAAATATCCGGCAAAATCTCGCAATCGAACAAGAAACGCTTATTGATTTTGGCTTGTCCGATTTCGCCGCTCCTGCTTTCTGTCAGAGCATGGCGAATCTGTATCAGGGAGGGAAGCTAGCTTTGGTCAGCAATGTTGGCCCTCTGCGGCAGCCCACTACAAAATCGATGATTGAACAAAACGATAATGCTATGCCTATTTTTATTGGCTCCCATAACTCTCAGGTTAACCTCTGGCAAAGTGCTGGTATGGACCCAAATGCGAGAGAGGGCTGGGGTGGGCGGATGCTAGAGCTCATGCAATTGCAAACAACGGCAATCACGCCGAATATTTCCTTAGACAAAGCGCAGCTTTTTACGACTACTCTAAATATGCCGACCTTTACAGTGAACCCACAGGGAGTTCGCAACATCCCGCGCATCTACAACGAAAATTCTATACCGGATGAGCAAGCTCTCTTTTATGCTCTTGCGAATCAGCAGCGCGCCAATCTTATGGGTTCTGAGCTCGCGGCACGCAATGTCCAGACTCTAGAGAGTTCAGCACATCTCGCAGAGATACTGACGAATACGAATACGGCACAAGTAATCTATCCATCTACTCAAGGGCATTCGGCGACTAATTTTCAACAACAACTTAAGATGGCTGCGCGGTTGATTGAAGCAGCGCCTAGTCTTAATCAAAATCGACAAGTGCTCATGGTGCAGTTGCATGGCTTTGATACCCATGACAATCAGGACCGAGACCTCCCTAATTTAGTATCCGCATTATTTGAAAATCTTGAAGCTTTTCAGAGGGACCTAGAATCTCGAGCCGTTGATGATCGTGTGGTTACCTTTAGTCAGTCTGATTTTGGACGAACACCAACCATTAACGCCAACGGTACGGATCATGGTTGGGGCGGCCATTATTTCGTTATGGGGACGCCTGTGAATGGTGGTCAGCTGATTGGTGAAATCCCGGCTTTCGACGTCAAGACGGATAAGATGCTCTATAATCTTTCAATTCCGGACATTAGCGTAGAGCAGTACGCATCTAACTTAGCAAAATGGTTTGGGTTGAGTGCGTCGGAAATTGTTGAAGTTTTTCCAGGTGTTGTGAACTTTGACGATCTAGATTTTGGCTTGTTTGGTTGAGCGAGCTTGTTTGCTTAATCATTGCAGTGTTACTAACTCGAGCTTTGAACTGGTAGAGGGCGACGGTTTGGTCAAATTCGAGTAATCGAGTCGGCAAGAAGAAAACACCGAAGCGCGAGGGGGCAAACCAGCAAAAGCTGCTCTGATTCATCTGTCCGGTCCGAGGAAATTTTCTAAAGCAAAGAAGCCTTCTCCTAGAAAACACCTTTTTAATGCACTGTAAGGCCATGCAGAGTTGGCTTTGCGTTGAAAAATAACACTCTCGGGCAATGAGGTTTGGTATTTCTTCGGGCTGAACGTCTCGTGCTGATTTTGGGCTAGCTGGTTTTGCAGACGGCCAATAATTTTAGTTGTAAATATGTTGTTTACAACTGAATCTCTCTGAGCGTAACCTCGAAAAGGAAAATAATAATAAAAAGGAATATTAACGTGAAACTTTTCTCCGCAGTTCTAGCCATTTTTTTAGCCCTGTTTTCTATACCTTCCTTTGCAGAAGACCAAAGACCATCTTTTGGCGGTGTTGAAACCTTCGCCTGTAATTTTAAAGAAGGTAAATCTATGCAAGATATGCTCAAAGTAGCTAAGAAGTGGGATAAATGGATGGATAAAAATGCGTCCCGCGCCTATTCAGGTTTTGCTATGACGCCCCATTACTTTAGCGAACCAACCGCTGACTACTATTGGGTAGGATTTACTACCAGCTTTGAAGATCAAGGTATAACTGATGAAGAGTTCATAAACAAAGGCGGCTCCATACAAAAAGCCTTTGATGAAATTGAGGTGTGCAACTCACGCTCGCAATATATGTGGTCCCTCGTTAGAGATACTTTTGCAGATCCTGTATCGGGAGGCTTTGTGGATTTTGCGAGATGTAGCTTTCGCGACGGTGCTGGGATGAATGAACTGGCAGCAGCGGATGCAAAAATGCAAAGTTTCCTCGACGGTATTGGTAACACCACGCGAATTTACCGGTGGATGCCGATTCAGGGTACAAACCTGCAAGGTGCAGATTTTATACAAACTCAGTGGGAAGAATCATTGCCCGCTAGAGGGAAAAATATGGACGCGTTCATTAACGCGGGGGGGCGTGCAGCAGCAGGCAGCAATATATGATGCTGTGGTCAACTGCGTAGGCGGTCCTTCTGCAAACTATGTTTCGGTTGGTGGGTCTGAATAGGATTCGTATAAAGTGGAGTTTGAAAAGGGCCTTCTCGGCCCTTTGTGTGTTTTCGTAAACCTAGGTTATTAGCCAAAAAACGCTCTCGTTTTGCTTTATTCCACAATTGTTGCATGCTGGTTGAACTCACTGTCTGGCTCGCACCTATTTATTGATGCACGGGTGGCAAATTCCGCACTTCATTAGCCCGTCAAATTTTTTCTCGGACAGTTCTCCAATCGCGAGTTGAAACAGCATGAACATTGAAAATCGAAGTCGTTCTAATGCCTTGCAGTTAATGGATTGGCGTAGCTATCGAGGACTGGAACCACTGTGGTTTTATACTACCTTGGGCTTACTGTTTCTAACTGCTTGCTGCCTGATGGCTGCGGTGATAGACGAGCGGCTGCTATATGGGGTTTCAGTGTGGTCCAAACCCTTCAAGTTCTCTTTGTCGCTTGCCGTATATTTTGCGACATTGTTGATTTTTAGTCGTTACCTGCCCTTCAGATGCCTTCGAACGGGAATTGGTCGTCTGGTGGCTGCGTCTCTAGTGTTCGTAGCAATAGCTGAAGTTGCATACATAACCGTTCAAGGTGCATTAGCTGAAGCCTCGCACTGGAACTTCACCACACCCTTCCACAGTTTGATGTATTCGCTGATGGGTATTGGTGCCACTTGGCTTGTAGTGGCCTTGGTCTGGCTGGGCTGGGTTATAGGGCAAAGCAATGACAAAGGTCAGCCCATGGTGCTGGCGATTGTTGTCGGCCTTGGAATTACGGTTGTCCTCGGCGGCGGTTTTGGTGGCTACTTAGGGGGACAGACAAGCCATTGGGTAAGCGCCAGCGCAACAGATGCAAACGGCATATGGTTGTTCAATTGGACAACTGACGGTGGTGATCTCAGAGTAGCCCACTTCTTTGGCTTACATGGGATGCAGGCAGTGCCGTTATTCACCTTGCTTCTGCCTAGGCACTTAGACAGAAATTTTGCTTGCGCTTTAGTGCTCACCTTTGCAGCGGTTTACGCAACATTTTCTGTATATACCTTTGTGCAGGCCATTCAGGGTCAGTCATTCATTGGTTGAAATACAAGACTCGAGAACATTCCAGTGCAATATGATTTGCGGCTCGTCACGTCATAGAGGTTTAATTGCTTGTATGCCAAGCGCTCGAATTGCCTAGTACAGGAAGTTGGGCTATACAGATAACCATACGATCCCTTTAACCTAAATTCCGAAATGTCTAAGAAGTCACAATATACCCAATATTCGGCGCTGGACCTTTCAATACCGTCCTATATACGTGCTCGACTTCATTCAGAGGTGCTTCTTGAATTGAAACCCAATTGTCGACTACGGCAAAAAATGCGTCAGTCGCCTGGGTTATCCTTTGTTGATAAACCTCCGGGCCGAGTTCTTTGTTGCGCTTAACAATTTGGCTTGGTGCAAAGAACATCGTCGGCGATGCGCCCGGCAGTGATGTAGGGTCCTCGCCTTGCCGAGCATCCCAATGGGTAATGCCCACGCTACAGCTATTCACGAGATTTTCTCGCAAGTGGTGGTGCACACGAGCGAGAACCTCTTTGTTCCCTGCCATATCAATGTAAGCGCTGGGTTCGTCGGCGAGATTCTCTACCTCGTCGTAGCAAAGCACTTCGTCATATATACCCAACTTTTCAACAAAGTCTTTATTGCTTTGGGACGTTAAACCAACCACTTTCTTGCCGCCGCGACGATGCAGCATGAACGCCAAACCAAAAGCTGTCTTGCTTGACGCACTGCCTAAAATCACACTGTCAGCGTTAAAGAAATCGTTGTCGGCAAAATAGTCATCCAGTACGAATGAGGTTGTGAACAGCGGGCGGTAGAGCATGGCGTGATTATCGAGTCCCGGTGCGAATCCGTTTTCAGGTGACACTAGACTGTATTGGTTATAGACGACTGGTAACGCTGAGCGATGCTCGCTCGCATCAGCAAACCCGCGCTGGGTGATCTTAGCCGGTTTGACTTTCAGTTCTTGGGACATAGGGAAGTAGCCGTAAAAGCGTTGGCCGATTTGAACGTCCGGGTGTTCACTGCTGGATACCTCGCCAATCCCCCATACAGGTATGCGCCCCCAATCACCTTCCGCTGGAAAGAACTGCCAGTATCCTATGAGGTCCCCTGCAACACCGTAAGTTATGTTGTTGGCTGTGAGCGCAAATTTCTCAATACGCAGCACTATCTCACCGCTTAGCGGAACCAAAGGCGGCGTTTCTACCGCTCTAGCTTGATTTAAATCACCACGCAAGACTTCAAAGTTTGCTGACATGTTTTCCTACCACCTTTGTTTTGTTGGCGTAGTTTCGGGGATTTGGTGGGGAATTAGCAATGAAGTTTGCAAAACTATTATTGCTGTTGATGGTTGCGTTAGGCCTAGATCGGAGAAACTCAAAGAATCTTGCCGCTGGGTGCCGCGCCACGCCCGATCACGGCTTGCGATATTTTGCATATTGAATGGGATAGTCGCAGGAACGAACTTAGGTATTATCGCTCTGATGAAAAAGGTTATGGCATATTGATGCTCGTGTTCATCCCGACTCTGGTGTAGCTTTTTCGTTCCCTATTAAAGCATTAGTATTTGGCGTTGGCTGAGAGCGATCAGTGGACCTTTACAACTGAAGAACGGAATATAGAGAACTATGCGAATTGCTATTGCCGGAATCAATCACGAAACCAACACTTACGTGAGAGATGAAACAACTCTAAAAGATTTCTACATTCAACGCGGTGAGCAATTGTTCCGTCTGCGTAGTACCCAGACCCAGACCGGTGGTGCTATTGATGCTTGCGAGCGTTTAGGTCTTATACCAGTACCCGTTTATCTGGCTTCTACACAGCCTTCCGGCACAATTGCAGCTGATTGCTACGCCACAATGAAGGCTGAATTGCTTGAAAGGCTTGCCTCGGAGATGCCCGTTGATGCCGTGTTTCTAGACCTTCACGGTGCGGGCGTAGTCGATCAATGCCCGGATCTGGAGGCAGATCTAGTTGCACAAGTTCGGCTATTGGTGGGGGAAGCAGTGCCCATAACCGCAGCGTTTGACTTGCACGGCAATATTACCCAGCGCATGGCAGATGCCCTTGATGGGGTTTTCGCCTGCCATGAATATCCACATATTGATATGCATGAACGTGCAGGGGATGCCATTGAACTGATCAAACATATGCTCGAAGGCAATTTCCGACCCACTGTGCAGGTCGAAACTGTCCCTATACTGATGCCCACCACAACCACGTTTGTAGGCATTGGCCTTGCCCTTCGGCAGCGTATGCGCGAGCTGGAAGCAAACAATGCTGATGTTATTCAAGTCAGCTTTTTTCACGGCTTTCCTTATTCAGACGTACCCCAAGTTGGCTGCCATGTTGTTGTCACAAGTCGATCTGATGCGCATCAGGCAAGATTGGTTGCGCAGAGCATAGGCAACGAACTCTGGCAGCAAAGAGAATCTTTCCGTGCTCTAAGTCTCTCTGCGGCGGAAGCGTTAGACGTTGCACAGGCTGCGACAGCAAAACCCGTAGTAATTAATGAAACGTCAGATAATTGCGGTGGTGGTTCACCTGGAGATGGCACGCATTTGCTCCGTGCCATGCTTGACGCAGACCTGAAAAACGCCTGTTTTGGATTTATCGTTGACCCAGAGGTCGCCCAACAAGCTCATGCAGTAGGGGTAGGTAGCAGCATTGATATCAGTCTAGGTGCAAAATATGACGACATGCATGGTGAACCCCTGTTGCTTTCGGTATATGTCAAAGCACTCCATGACGGACGTTGCATTATGCAAGCCATGGCAAAAGGCAGCCGTATTAACTACGGCAAGATTGCTCGGCTTCAGATAGGGGATATGGACATTGTTGTCGCCAGTCACCGCTCTCAAACCTTTGATACTGAACCATTCGCCGCGGTGGGGATTGATGTCAAGGCCAAGGATTATATTGCCCTGAAATCTAGCAACCATTTTCGCGCCGGGTTTGAAGAGATTGCGGGCACCATTGTCACTGCAGATCCGCCTGGACTTACTACTCACCATATTGAAGTGTTTGATCGTGAATATGCGACCCAACCGCTATGGCCTGTGGACCCCGCTGCCGCATACGATGAAGCCTAGATGAAACAGAATGAAGCCCTCGACTTTATTGTTATTGGTGCGGGCATCGCCGGGTTATCTGCTGCCGCAGAACTTGCCGAGCATGCAAAGGTTTTAGTGCTAGAGCGTGAGCAGCACCCGGGCTACCACGCAACAGGTAGATCTGCTGCATATTTCGCACCGGCCTATGGCAATGAAACGGTGCGAGCACTCTCGGCAGCCTGCGAGGGCTTTTTCACTACACCCCCCAATACCTTTACAAATGTGCCACTGATGCGCCCAAGACAGGTCATATTTGTTGGTAGGCACGACCAACGCGATGCTATTTCTGCACTGGCTGCTGAAGTAGAGCAATTGCGTCTTATAGACGGGGCTGAAGTTTGCTCGCGGGTACCAATACTCAATCAAGACTACGTGGCTTGTGGTTTGCTCGGAAAATCTGGGGGCGACCTCGATGTTGACGCTTTGTTGCAGGGTTATCGCAGGCAGTTAAAGGCTCGTGGTGGAATACTCCTCACAGCTACGAAAGTAGAAGCTATGGAGTTTGAACAGGGTCGTTGGTCGGTTAAAACCACAAAAGGCAGCTTTAGCGCGCCCAGTGTTGTTAACGCAGCCGGGGCTTGGGCCGATCAGGTTGCGGCGCTTGCGGGTGCTGACCCTCTGAATATCCAACCTAAACGCCGCACAGCGATGTTGGTCGACCTCAGCGCTGAGTTTGAGTTCGCCGATTGGCCACTCGTAGTGGATGTAGATGAACAGTTTTATCTCAAGCCCAATGCCGGTCAGCTACTTCTTTCCCCTGCGGATGAAACACCAAGCGAGCCGTGTGATGCTCAAGCAGACGAGTTTGATATTGCTGTAGCCATAGACAGGATTAGTCGCGCAACGAGTCTCGAGGTGTCTCATATCAAGCACCGTTGGGCCGGCTTACGCAGCTTCGCCCCAGACCATACTTTTGTTGTGGGGCAGGACTCCCGGCGCGAGGGCTTCTTCTGGTTAGCTGGGCAGGGCGGCTATGGTGTTCAATCAGCACCAGCATTGGCGCAGTTGACCAGTCACCTACTCACCCAGTCGACCCTTGGTGGCGATTTTAAGGACATTGCTGCTTATAAACAGGCTGTTTCACCAGAACGTTTCAGCAAAGATTGATGACTAAGATCAAAATTAGCTGCTGTCGATATCTAGTCTTGTAATACCGAACTTCGCGAAATGCTCTGTGACCTGTGCTTTGTAGGAGAGAATCATCGTCGCCTTTGCAATCATCTTATTCTGCTAGCGACACTCCGCGGCCAACCCTATTGGAAGAGGAGTGGGGCTTGAATGTGGTTGTAACCGGCCCCGCACTCGCTAGGGCAGTTCGCGCACTATTGACTTTTTCTAGATTTTGTTCGATACCTTTGGGCTGAATTTAACTTCTAGGGAAAAGTATGTCTGTAAGAGTTGATCCGCAAAGTGGACTGAAAATTTTTGCTACTCGCGCTGCAAAAGCATCGGAAAAAATTGCTGGCAAAGGCTACTCAACTATTACAGATGAAGCGCTGAAAACCTTACCTCCTGCCCCAGTCGGTGCCGTATTTGATGCTGTTGAACAAGCCAAATACCGCGAGTTCAAAGAGTCTCGCGCAGGTGCAGCCGACTACATGTCGATGGAGGGCGAATTCAGTCGTTATCTAGAAGATGTCTATTCCGCGGAACCCGTTGAGCGCGAGTCGTTGTCCGACGAGTGCGATGTTTTAGTCGTAGGTGCTGGGTTTGCTGGCCTCTTGCTTTGGTACAAGTTGCGCCAAGCGGGTTTTGACAACGTACGCTTTTGTGAAAAAGGTGGAGATGTCGGTGGTACTTGGTATTGGAATCGTTATCCAGGTATTGCTTGTGACGTAGAGTCCTATAGCTATTTTCCGCTGTTGGAAGAAATGGATTACATCCCTTCTATGAAATTCGCCGCAGGTTTCGAAATCATGGAATACTGCCAGAAGATGGCAGAAAAATTTGGCTTCTACGATAAGTGCCTTTTTCATACCACTGTGGAAAAAACCAAGTGGGATGAAGCCGCTGGTCGCTGGACTGTTACGACGGATCGTGGTGATGCTATGCGCGCCAAATATGTGATCTTGGCTAACGGTATTTTGACAACGCCGAAATTGGCTCGCATAGACGGTATGCAATCCTTCCAAGGTGAGTCGTTTCATACTTCGCGTTGGGATTACGATATCGACTTAAAGGATAAGCGGGTCGGTATTATTGGAACCGGCGCGACCTCTGTGCAAGCAGTGCCTGAATTGGCAAAAATCGTCAAAGAGTTATATGTATTCCAACGCACGCCGTCGTCTATCGATGTGCGTGACCAGCGCGAAACTTCCGTTGAAGAGTTTGCAGAATGGTCGAAAGAACCTGGCTGGGCTAAAGCGCGCAGAGCCAGATTTGCGCGCATTTCGGAGGGTCGTACTGCTTTGAAGGCGAATGACGATTACCTCGCTGGTCGAGTAGCAGATTTCAAGGAACGAAAAACTCACTCAGGCGACATAACGCCGGAAGAATTAGTACAAAAACAGTTGGATACTAATTTTCGTATCATGGAACAAATTCGCGCGCGGGTTGATGCCATTGTTGAAGATCCCGTAACTGCGGCTGCGTTAAAGCCCTATTATCCCTATGGATGCAAACGACCAACGTTTCATGATGAGTATCTGCCTACCTTTAACTTGCCTCACGTACACCTCGTCGACACCGCGCCGCGCGGGGTGAGCGAAATCAATCCGCGTGGAGTGGTGCATGATGGTACCGAATATCCAGTAGATGTTTTGATATACGCCACTGGTTTTGAGTGGATGGCGACTTCAACCTTCAACATGATAGAAGGGCGGGAAGGGCGTACCTTACGTGATAAATGGCAACAAGAAGGGACCAAAACGTTTTTGGGTTTGCATAGCGAAGGGTTCCCCAATTTATTTATCGTATCGGGACCGCAGGGTGGCGGCGGCAGTTTTAACTTCACTAATGCCATTGAAGAGCATGCTGATTACGTGGTGTGGATGCTCAACACGATGCGCGAAAATGGCGCAGATGTCGTTGACGTAAAGCCCGAGCCTGAAGAAGCATACGCAGCGCACTGCCAACAGGCAGATACGCTAACTCGCCCACTGCGTGATTGCATTACCTACTATAACGGGCACGGTGAAGCAGAGGCGGGTAGCTTGGCTTACTATGGCGGCGGTGCGTGGCATAAATATCGTATTCGCGCCCAGGAAACCATGGATCCCTACGTGTTTCAAAGTAGGGAGAAATGAATCAGCCCCTAAACTGTGGTGAGCTTTGTAGGGTGCGATGATCGTAGCCAAACCTAAGCAATAGCCCGCTAGCTACAACCGCCGCAATTATCTGCCCGTTGTTGCCATGTTTTGAATCTTTCAATGGTTTTAGAAGTGCTGCACCCTCAAGCTAAGGGTAGTGCTAAGGTGTCTAATTCTGCTGCTATGCGCTGTTAGTGAGTAGATGAAAGGTAGATTTTTATGGGCAGATCGTGCCAGCCGGGGCAAACCCTGCACACACCACAAATTGAGATTCTAGATCGTTGTTTGTTAGTCTCGCAATGCGCGTTCTTGGCACTTGGCACTAAGGTGCTCCAACACAAACCATGTCGCTAGTAACGAGACAGATAAAACACACAAGGCTGCCAATCGAAGCAAAGGATTGCTTCGGACACATGCATAGTTAACGGGAGAGAACATGGCTGAGCAGAAAGTCGAAACAAATGATTTTGCGAACATCGACGCGCATCTAGATTATCAGGCGGTGGTCATCGGAGCAGGTGTGGCGGGTATTTATCAGATTAAGCGTTTAGCAGACCTTGGTATTCGTGCCACGGTACTGGACGCCAATGCCGACCTTGGCGGTACTTGGTACAACAATCGATATCCGGGTGCTCGCTTCGACTCCGAGAGCTATACCTATAGCTATTCGTTTTCCAAAGAAGTGCTCGATGAATGGCACTGGACCGAGAAATTCTCGCCCCAGCCCGAGACCCTACAATACCTGAACTTTGTAACTGATAAATTTGCGCTGCGTAAATATATGCAGTTTGGCTGTAGAGTGGAATCGATGGTGTTTAATGACCAGTCGAATGCCTGGACTATTGGACTCAATGACGGTCGTCAAATTACCACCCGCTTTATCATTACCGGTGTGGGCGTCTTGTCGACACCCACGCTGCCCCAATTCGAGGGCATGGCCAGTTTCAAGGGAACGTCTTTTCATGCATCCAACTGGCCTCACGAGCCATTAGACCTAACCGGGAAGCGCGTTGCCGTTATTGGTAGCGGCGCAACGGCGATTCAACTCATTCCCGAGGTGGCTAAAGTAGCAGAACGACTTACAGTCTTTCAGCGCAGAGCAAACTGGGCTGCGCCGTTAAATAACGGGCCAATTTCCGAAGCTGATATGGCCCAAATACGAGAGCGCTATGATGAGATTTTTGCTACCTGTGCACGCACTCCGGGAGGATTTGAGCATGAACCGGACCGCCGAGGTTTTTACGATGTCACCCCTGAGGAGCGCCGAGAACTTTGGGATAGGCTCTACGATGGGCCGGGGTTTGGTATCTGGCTGCAAAATTTCACAGAGATATTTTTTGATGAAAAAGCTAATGCCGAATTCTCAGACTATATAGCTGAGCGCATCCGTCAGCGTGTAAACGATCCAGCCGTTGCCGAACTATTGATTCCAAAAGATCATGGATTTGGAATTCAGCGGGTACCAATGGAGACGGGTTATTTCGAAACCTATAACCGCGACAACGTAGAGTTGATAGATGGAGCGGCATCGCCAGTTACCCGCATTACACCAACAGGTATCGAAACAAGCGAAGGGTCATTTGAGGTCGACGTTATCGTTTATGCAACGGGTTTTGATGCGTTCACCGGGTCTTTTGACCAAATTGATATACAAGGCACAAAGGGTGAGTTGCTGCGCGAAAAATGGGCGGCAGGCCCTGTTACCTACCTTGGCACAACGGTCCACGGATTCCCCAATTTCCTCATGCTTGTGGGTCCCCAGACTGCTGCGTCGAACTTTCCACGAGGGGCCGAACTGAGTGTTGACTGGGTGACGCCTTTTCTCGAACACATGTGGGCGCGCGGCTATCAGCGCTTTGATGTGGACAAGGTGGCGGAAGATGAGTGGTTTGAACACGTTAAGGGCATGTACGAAGGACTATTGCTGCGTAATGCTAAGAGCTGGTTTACGGGTTACAACTCCAATATCAAAGGCCACGAGCACGGCAACATGCGGTACAACATTTACAACGGTGGTGGGCCAAAATATGCCAGAACCCTCAATGAGGTGGCAGACCGCGATTACAAAGGTTTTTATTTCAAGTAATTACTAAACGCACCTGAAGAAGCCAAAAGGTATCGCTCACTGGCTCCTCAATCATTTTTAGGCCGAGTTATTAACACGCTGTTTGGGCGTAGCAGCTTGGGTCTTATTTTTGCAGGGCATTGATGCAGAGGTGGGTGAGTCCACGGCTGCAGGCCGTGTTGTGCTAGGTAAAATAAACCGCCGAATAGGGCGCAGTATTCTCGAACAGGACACCGCATAGTCGAAAATGCCAAATGCTCCTAATAGCTTTGATCAGGACTTTGCAGGTTGTTCGACCTAAAATAATGATTTGCACAAAACTACTTAGTGTAAAACTGCGTAGCCTATGTTTCATACCAAAGGAGCGCACAACCACTGGCTTGAAGGAGTAGCGTAAGCGGATATGGATAAAGAAATTGTATTAGTGACAGGTGGTGCAAGTGGTATTGGTAAAGCCACTGCCAATCGATTGGCGTTGGGTGGCGCCCACGTAGTTGTGGCGGACATACAGCTCGAGCTTGCTGGGCAAGTTGTTAGCCAGATTAAAAATGTTGGCGGTAGTGCAGAGGTGTGTGAGCTCAATGTTGCCGAAGAGGGTGCTGCAGCCGCGGCTATTGCTGCAATTGTTAGTACACATGGGCGTTTGGATGGTGCGTTCAATAACGCGGGTATTGTTGGGCCGAAAACTAAACTGCTTGAGATTGATCCGTTGCAGTGGGCCCAAGTACTTGCCGTTAATCTGACCGGTGTATTTAGCTGTGTGCAAGCTGAGATCGCGCAAATGATTCAGCAAGAATCCGGTGGAAGTATTGTCAACGCAGCCTCTATTTGCGGTTTGGTTGCCCTACCTCACGCCGCGGCATATAACTCGGCTAAACATGGTGTAGTTGGCCTGACTAAGTCAGCTGCCCTTGAATATGGGCCGAAGAATGTGCGCGTTAATGCGGTTTGCCCCGGTTTTATCGATACGCCAATGCTTGAGCAAGGTGCGGGAGCTAATGCTCAAATACTTGCAGGGGTTGTCAGTAATGTGCCAATGCGGCGTGTTGCAGAGGCCGAGGAAGTTGCGGATGTGGTCGCATGGTTATTGTCGGCACAGTCAAGTTACGTGACCGGTGTGGCGATGCCCATTGATGGTGGGTGGGTCACACAGTAGATCTATCACTAGGGTGCTCGCGGTTAGTTTCTGTGACAGTTGTTCTAAAGAAGGAGAAATTTATGGCCGCAAATACAGGTCAAATGGGTCCAGATGATCACTGGCTTGCAATGCTGCAAGAGGAAATTCTTGAACCTGAACTGCCCATTATCGATCCGCATCATCACCTGTGGGTGCGCAATGGCTATACCTATTTAATGCCAGAACTCGCCGCAGATTTAGCCAGTGGACATAATATTATAGCGACTGTGTTTGCGGAGTGTCATTCAATGTACCGCGCAGACGGGGCTGAGGTGCAACGCTCTTTGGGTGAAACAGAGTTTGTGCGTGGGCAGGCTGCAATGAGTGCCAGCGGTGGTTTCGGCAGCACTAGAGCGTGTGAGGTGATGTTTGGCAATGTTGATCTGACCCTAGGTGGTGGTGTGGAGCCGATAATCGAGCAACATATTGAAGCGTCAGGTGGCGGTTTTCGTGGGCTCAGACTCTCAAGCGGTTGGCATGCGGACGGGAAAATTCCTAATGTTGCAGACCAGGCTAATCTTTTGATAGACCCTCGGGTGAACGAGGCGGTAGACGTTATAAATCGTATGGGACTGTCATTAGATTGTTGGCTCTATCACCCTCAGCTAGATGAAGTAGCCCAACTTGCAGATGCTTATCCAGACCTGATAATTATTCTTAATCACGTTGGGTCGCCAATTTTGGGTGGGCCATACCGCGGTAGAACACACGAAGTGTTTGCACAATGGAGCGCCGCGATTGCTCGGGTGAGTGAGCGTGAAAATGTGTATGTGAAACTTGGCGCAATGCCCATCCGCATGCCCAGTTATGACGGCGATCGCACTTTGCCCCCAAGTTCACAGGAAGTTGCCACTGCTTGGCGGCCGTGGATGGAAACCTGTATCGAAGCTTTTGGTTCTGCGCGATCAATGTACGAGTCTAATTTTCCTGTGCAAAAGCGTTGGTGTAGCTATCAGGTTTGTTGGAACGCATTTAAACGCATTTCTGAGAGTGCATCGGCTACAGAAAAAGCAGATTTGTTTGCCGGCGCCGCAGCGCGGGCCTATCGCATGGGAAATGTACTATAGGCTGCTGATCTATATTGTTTGCAAAGAGAAGTTTCCTGTAATTCGTCATAAGCAATTGGAAATTTATCTAGGTTGTGCCGCAAAAAGTTACAAACTCACCTATACTAGGTATTGCAGCGCAACTAGTTCCCAGCCGCTGCTCAATTAAGTTTTATTTAATAGGTGCTTCTAATGCGAGCGAAAGACATAGCTGTTATTCCCGGTGATGGTATTGGTCCTGAAATTACTCAAGCGGTACTGCGGGTAGTAGACGCGGCGGCTGAAAAATCTAAAACCGATCTTAACTGGATATTTGTTTCTGCTGGCCTTGGCGCTTTGGAGGAAAGCGAAGAGCTGATTCCTGAACGCACTATGACTGAAATTGCGCGTTGCAAGGTCGCTTTGAAAGGACCCTGCACAACACCAGTGGGGGAGGGTTTTACCTCGGTTAATGTGCGTTTGCGTAAAGCCTTTAACCTCTACGCGGCTGTGCGCCCAGTCCGCAGTTTGCCGGGTGTAGAGACTCGCTACAAAGATGTCGACATTGTTATTATTCGGGAAAATACAGAAGGCCTGTACAGTGGTGTGGAAAACGAGATTACTCCGGGCGTGGTCATGAGCATGAAAGTCGCGTCAGAAGTAGCTTGTCAGAGAATCTCATCTTGGGCGTTCAAGTTTGCCAATCGCCGCGAGCGCAAAAAAGTCACAGTACTGCATAAAGCCAATATCATGAAGCTTACTGACGGTTTGTTCTTGCGTTGCGCAGATGAGGTGCATCAAAACGATTATCCCAATTTGGGTTTTGAGTCCGTCATTATCGATGCAGGCTGTATGAAATTGGTACAAGACCCTTCCCAGTTCGACGTGCTGTTATTAGAAAATCTTTACGGCGATGTGGTCAGCGATCTTTGTGCAGGTTTAGTTGGTGGTCTGGGCGTAGTACCTGGTGCTAACTATGGCGACAACGAAGCCGTATTCGAAGCAGTACATGGCAGTGCGCCAGATATTGCGGGGCAGAATTTGGCTAACCCTCTGGCTTTACTAATGTCCGCCGTAATGATGCTCAACTATCTTGCCGAGACAGAAGGCAGAGGTAACTATGCTGCCTGTGCGAGGCTGATTAAGACTGCCTACGACGACGCGTTGATTGCTGGGGAGACCACCAAAGATCTCGGTGGATCCCTTGGCACAGCTGAGTTTGCCGACGTGATCATTCAGCGCATTGCGCAACTATAGCGAGTGTTGGTCATGCAGCATCAAGTGACTGTTTGGTTCGACTCTAGTTGTCCGTTGTGTATTCGAGAAATCGGTTTGTTTCGCCGCCTAGACAAAAGATCCGCAATAAATTTCGTAGACGTGCTGTCAGGCCAAGCATGCCCCCTCGATCAGGCCACTTTGCTGGCCCGCTTTCATGCTCAAGAAGTTGGTGGTGAAGTGGTTTCTGGCGCAGCAGCATTTGCTGCCATGTGGCGCGCAATTCCCCTATTGCGTCCAGTCGGATTACTTATGCGTTACCCGATCATTTTGTCCATTGCGGAAATTGCCTATATTGTATTTTTGCGCCTGCGGCCAAGTCTGCAGCGCTTGGTGCGCAAAATGGGGTTCGAATAAAAAGCAGGGTGGGGACAAAATAACAGGTGCGTATAGGGCTGTTTTAGCAGCTATAAAAAGCGGCGCTAAAAGTAAAAAGTAGAAACTAAAAGGTAAAAAGTAAATAGGGGAGAACAAATGCTCAATTTTAGATTAGAAGGCAAGGTTGCGGTTATTGCGTTAGACGATGGCAAGGCCAATGCCGTAGGGCATGCATATGTAGATGCAATGAATGAGGGCTTAGATAGAGCTGAAAAAGAAGCTGCTGCAATAGTCATCACAGGACGTGCGGGTGTGTTCAGTGCTGGCTTTGACCTCAAAGAAATTGCCAAAGGGCCTGCTGAACAAAGTGCTTTGGTAGGTAAGGGCGCCCAGATGCTACTGCGTCTATTTACCCACCCTCAGCCAGTAGTCGCCGCCAGCGCTGGTCATGCTATTGCTGCTGGTGCACTGGTGTTGTTGGCTAGCGATACCAGAATTGGTGCAGCGGGGGACTTTAAGTACGGATTAAACGAAACAGCCATTGGTATGAGTTTGCCGCCTTTTGGCTTACAAATGGCCATTTGCAGACTTTCGAAGCGGTATCAAACCCAGGCCATTATCCAGGCTAATTTGTACGGGCCTGAAGAAGCTTTAACCGTGGGTTATTTGGACCAAGTTGCAGCGCCGCAAGCACTGGAAAAATCCGCTATTGAGCAGGCCACTGCACTGGCTGAATTGCCGGCCAAAGCCTATGCGGGTACCAAATTAGATCTGCGCGCCCAGTATATTGAGATCATAAGGGCCAGCCTGAAGTAGAATAGGTTGGCTCAAGGCTGGCTATGAAGTCGCAAATTTGTCGCTTTTTGGCAAAAGTATACGATAATCCGTGACTTAGCGGCTTGAAGTGAAGCATTTTGGGCAGTAGAATGCGCTCCGCTCTGGCGTCCGCGTCATTGTGTGGGGGGAAGCAAAACTTCGGTTTTATCGTAATTTGCATGGCAAATTGTGAAAATCCTTCGTTAAATCAGCAATTGCTATGCAATGGACTGATTGTCGTTACTGAAAACTTGGTAACGGCGTATGACTCTTAGAGTTCATACACACTGGACGACATATGTATTCGTGTTGCGCTAACTTTTAATGAGTAAGGCGAGACAGCAAAATCGAGCATGAATTGTCCGTTAATTTGGTGAATGTGGAGACGCCCATTAAAAAGACGAGTAAGCGAATTGATCGCTCGTTGTTAAATGACGATATAGAAGCAAGCAGTGTGCGCCTAGTGGCAGCAGACGGTAGTCAACGTGGTGTAGTACCGCGAGCCGAGGCTTTGGCCGAAGCGAGACAATCAGGCCTAGACCTTGTGCTGGTTGCAGCGGATGCGAATCCGCCAGTTTGTAAAGTCATGGATTATGGGAAGCATCTGTTCGAGCTGAAGAAAACTAAAGCAGCTCAGCGCAAGAAGCAAAAGCAGATCCAAGTTAAAGAAATGAAATTCCGTCCTGGCACGGAAGAAGGCGATTATCAGGTAAAACTACGCAACCTGAGACGCTTTTTAGAGGAAGGGGATAAAACTAAAGTTTCCTTGCGGTTCCGCGGTCGAGAAGTAGTTCACCCAGAAATTGGGATGAATCTAATGACTCGTATTGCAGCGGACTTAGACGATTTAGGCTCGGTAGAGGCTGAACCAAAGTTTGAGGGACGGCAGGTAATTATGGTCTTAGCCCCACGAAAGAATAAGAAGGCACCAAGCCTCAAATCAGAGACTGAATAATACCGCTGGCAATAGTGGCGTTGGACGGAATCTTACCGACCTGATTTTGGTCGAAGAAAAGCAGAGACATTTTCTAATTTTAGAAAATCAGGTGGATCTGATTTTAACGACGCACCAGTGACAAACTTGGTTAGGTTTAGCTCTAACGAAGGGGGTGAACTGGATAGCGAATAAATGAATCGCGTGGAGAAAGGCAAATGCCCAAAATGAAAACACACCGGGGTGCTGCGAAAAGATTTCGCAAGACAGCTACCGGTTTTAAGCACAAACAAGCTAACAAAAGTCACATCCTGACGAAAATGACTTCTAAGCGTAAGCGTCATCTTCGCGGCATGGAAGGCGTTGCAGCAGCAGATGTTCCGTCGTTAAGACGCATGCTGCCAACAAAGGCTCGATAGGAGAATACTATGCCAAGAATCAAACGTGGCGTGGCATCTCGAGCCCGCAGGAAAAAGATTTTAAAGGCCGCAAAAGGCTATTACGGTGCGCGTAGTCGTACCTTCAAAGTTGCAAAACAGGCAGTCATTAAAGCGGGTCAATACGCTTATCGTGACCGTCGTCAGCGTAAGCGCCAGTTCCGCCGTTTGTGGATTGTGCGTATCAATGCTGCTGCACGTATTCACGGCTTGTCATACAGCCGCTTTATCGCCGGTCTCAAGGAGGCAGGGATAGAGGTGGATCGTAAGGTACTTGCAGACATTGCAATGCACGAGAAAGATACTTTTGCTGCACTAGTAAAGCGCGTTGCTCCGGCAGCAGCTGCACAAGCCGCTTAAGAAACGATCCAAAGGCCGCTAACTGCCTTCGGGAGACCTTAATAGAGTGTTCTTCCCGTAGGTTTGCGTCTGAGAATCGGTTAAAAGGGAAGAACACTGTTCTTCCTTTTTTTGTGTCCGTGATTTGTAATCACTTAGAGGCGCATAAAGATCATTTAGGACAATACGATGGATATTGAAAACATACTCAAGCGCGGACAGGAAGCCACTGCAAATGCGGCGGACCTGCGTGCTTTAGATGATGTTCGAGTAGCTTATCTTGGTAAAAAGGGTGAGTTGACCAGTTTGCTGAAAAGCTTGGGTCAGGTAGATGCCAGTGAGCGGCCCCAAGTCGGCGCCAAAATCAACGAAGCCAAAGTTGCACTGCAACAGGACTTAGCGACGCGTAAGGCTGCGCTTGAGGAAGCTGCGTTGTCTGCCTCGCTGCTTGCAGAGCAGGTAGATGTGTCGTTACCAGGACGACGGCCTTCTACAGGTGGTCTGCATCCTGTGACCCAAGCCATGTATCGTATTGAAGAAATTTTTACTGGTGCTGGCTACGAAGTCGTCAGCGGCCCCGAAGTAGAAAACGATTACTATAATTTTGAAGCTTTGAACATTCCTAGCCATCACCCAGCCCGAGCGATGCACGACACATTCTATTTCGGTGATGGCACTTTGCTGCGCACTCATACATCGCCCAGCCAAGTTCACACAATGGAAAAGCAAGCCCCGCCCATTCGTGTGATCTGCCCTGGCCGCGTGTATAGACGAGACTCAGATTTAACCCACAGTCCAATGTTCCACCAAGTGGAAGGGCTGGTTGTAGATGAAGGTATTAGCTTTGCTGATTTAAAAGGTACCGTAATTGACTTTCTTCAGCGCTTCTTTGAAAAAGATTTGGAAGTGCGCTTTCGCCCCTCATATTTTCCCTTCACAGAACCCTCAGCTGAGGTAGATGTGCAATGTGTACATTGTCTTGGTAAAGGTTGCCGCGTGTGCAGTAACACCGGCTGGTTAGAGGTTATGGGCTGCGGCATGGTGCACCCTAACGTGCTAGATATGGCAAACATTGATACCGAGGTTTATTCAGCCTTTGCATTTGGTTTTGGCGGCGATCGCTTGGCTATGTTGCTTTACGAGGTAGATGACCTGCGGCTGTTTTTTGAAAACGATTTGCGCTTTTTGCGCCAGTTTAATTAAGGATTAGCGCACATGAAATTTAGTGAAGCGTGGTTACGACAGTGGGTTAATCCAAGTCTGGATAGTGCAAATTTGCTGCATCAAATGACCATGGCGGGGCTTGAAGTAGACGGCACTGAGCCAGCGGCTAAGGTATTCAGCGGTGTGGTTGTTGCGCAGATTCAATCTGCTGAACAGCACCCAGATGCTGACAAGCTGAAGGTCTGTCAGGTGTCAGATGGCGTGGATGTGTTTCAGGTTGTTTGTGGTGCGCCTAATGCCAGAGAAGGACTTATAACAGCATTTGCTAAAGTAGGTGCTGTTCTACCTGATAACTTCAAAATCAAGAAAGCTAAGCTTCGCGGAGTTGAGTCTTTCGGTATGCTTTGCGGTGCCGATGAGATAGGCCTAGAGGAAGACAGCGAAGGTATTATAGAGCTGCCAGCAGATTCGACCATAGGCGCAGACTTGGCGGGTATCGCTGGTGCAGATTTGCCTTTGGATGATCTCACTGTCGATGTAGACCTCACACCTAACCGTGGCGACTGCTTGTCTCTTAAAGGCTTGGCCCGAGAAGTAGGGGTACTAAATAACCTCGAGGTAACCTACCCAGAAATTCCCGCAGTCGCGCCACAGATAGACACTATATTTCCTGTTGAAGTGATAGCCGGCGAACAGTGCCCAAGATATTTAGGCCGAGTTATTGAAGGCGTTGACTTAAGCCAGCCATCACCATCATGGCTTACAGAACGTTTACGGCGCTGTGGTTTGCGCAGTATAGATCCTGTAGTCGATGTTACTAACTTTGTGCTGATTGAGCAGGGGCAACCAATGCATGCCTTTGATTTAGCTCGACTGCAAGGTGGCATAACAGTGCGCATGGCTTTAATTGAAGACAAGTTAACTTTGCTCAGCGGTCAAGAAGTGTCTTTAGATGAAAATACATTAGTCATAGCCGATGGTACTGGCCCTGTGGCTATGGCAGGGGTTATGGGTGGTGAGCACACTGGCGTAAGTGCAGATAGCAAAGACATTTTCTTTGAATGTGCATTCTTCTCACCATTAGCTATTGCGGGTACCGCAAGGCGCTATGGGCTACACACCGACGCGTCTCATCGTTATGAGCGAGGTGTAGATTCTCAGTTGCAACACCAAGCCTTGGAGCGTGCTACTCAAATTCTCATAGATATTACAGGCGGGCGCCCGGGCCCAATTACTGAGGCACTCAGTGCTGAGCACTTGCCCAATATTGCTCCGATCACGTTGCGTGAAAGCAAAGTAAATAGCTTGTTGGGAATTGATATTGATCCGACTCAAGTAGATCAAGCCTTGGCGCGCTTGGATTTCACCGTCCATAGTCGCGAACAGATCGAGAGCGGGCTAACGTGGCAGGTCACAGCGCCAAGCCATCGTTTTGATATCGCTTTAGAAGCCGATCTGGTTGAAGAGATTTGCCGAATATACGGCTACAACAATATTCCCAGCACCCAGCCAGTGATTCGCCTGCCGTTGGCTACAGTGCCGTTGCAGACTCATAGCGAACCGCAGCTAAAAAGACAGCTGGCAGGGTTGGGGTTTCAAGAAGTAGTTACCTATAGCTTTATAGATCCAGCTACGCAGCGCTTATTTGATCCGGATGTAGAGCCATTGATGTTGGCTAATCCAATGTCCTCTGAGCAATCGGTAATGCGTACTACTTTGCTTACTGGGTTAGCGGATGCGGCGAAGAAAAATATTTCGCGTCAGCAAACCAGCGGTCAGTTGTTTGAGGTGGGATTAGTATTCGATACAAGTGCTAAGGACCAGGGCTTAATGCAGAAAGTTAAAGTCGCCGGTGCCTTATGGGGGCGCAGGCAGGATGAAAACTGGTGTGAGACTGCGGATAAAGTCGATTTCTTTGATGTGAAAGGTAATGTAGAAGCTCTGTGCGCTTGGGCTGGGATATCAGTAGATGTTGCTACAACCCAAGATGTTGCCTTACATCCAGGTCAGAGTGCTCAGTTGACGTTAAATGGTGAAGTAGTTGGCCGTATTGGTAGGTTGCATCCAGTGATAGAAAAACATCTTGGATTGCCCGAAGTTTTTGTTTTTGAGTTAGATGGGCAGGCGATGATGGCCCGCCCCAGCAGGCGGCATCACGGTGTATCTAAATTTCCTTCTGTGCGTAGAGACTTAGCGGTAGTGGTTAAGCGCGATGTAACCGCCAGCGAGGTAGTAGCTACCGTCAGTAATGTACTTAATGAAAATTGCATAGACATCATGTTGTTTGATGTCTATCAAGGTGAAGGTATTGATTCTAATGAAAAAAGTTTAGGTCTAGGCTTGACGTTACAAAGCCAAACGACGACTCTAAACGAAGAAGAAATCAATGCATTAGCTGAGCAAGCAACCCAAGCCTTGATGGACAAATATCAAGCTAGGTTGCGCTAATAGTGAAATCAGGAATGGCATCAGATTTACAGAACTTTAAGGACGGATTTTGGGCGCACTGACAAAAGCCAAAATGGCAGATCAACTTTTTGATGAGTTGGGTCTGAACAAGCGAGAAGCCAAAGAGCTGGTAGAGCTGTTTTTTGACGAAATTCTCGACTCATTAGAAGCCAATGTGCAGGTAAAACTGTCCGGATTTGGTAACTTTGACTTGCGTGAAAAGGCAGAGCGTCCAGGCCGAAATCCTAAAACCGGTGAAGAAATTCCTATTACGGCCCGACGAGTAGTCACTTTTCGTCCGGGACAAAAACTTAAGGCACGCGTAGAAGCCTACGCGGGCGAAATTAGCACGACTTTAGTCAATAAGACAGCGGACATTAATGTTAGAAGTCAGTAACAACAATGAATTGCCTGCCATTCCCGGTAAGCGCTACTTCACTATTGGTGAAGTCAGCACGCTGTGTGATGTTAAGCCCCATGTTCTGCGTTATTGGGAGCAAGAATTTCCGCAATTAAAGCCTACCAAGCGCCGGGGTAATAGACGCTACTATCAGCGCCAAGACGTTATAATTATTCGTCAAATTAGAGGCCTGCTATATGAGCAGGGCTTCACCATTGGTGGTGCGCGACAGCGACTAGTCAGTGAGAGTGCTCAAGAAGACATCACCCAGTCAGGTATGTTGGTAAAGCAGTTGATCACAGAGCTAGAAGACGTTTTGCGCGTGCTAAAGGCCTAACTCCGTTAGCTATAGCCCATAAAGCAATGTGCCTAGAAGCCGTATGAATTTGTACCTAGGACAAGTTACTTGTTTTGTGGCGTTGTTAACCACCATCTTTGCTAGTGTCCATGCAGCAGATTCCGAGCTGCCAATTGCTAAACATGTTTTTGAATACGACGCCTCTATAGGCTATCTAGACGCTGGTGTATTGACTCTTGAATTGGAGCAGTTTTCAGACAAATACGAAATATTGGGTCGCTTTAAATCCTCGCGGGCGTTGAGTAAGTACTACACATGGAATGGGTTGTTTGCAGCAAAAGGCCACATGCAAGATGGAGTGCAACGCACTGACGGCTACTTTGTGCGCAGTGAGGGTTCTGATGAGCACTTCAAGATGGTTGTTTTGTCTAAGGTTGATGTGCGAATTATTGAAGGTCGAGACAAAGATTTTGAAACGCTACCTCACCCAGGAGGGATCGACTTGATCAGCGGGCTTTTTTTCAACCCCAGCTGTTACCAAGGACAGTTATTGCATGATGGCGAAGATGCTTACCCGGTAAAATTGGTCAAAACCAAAGCAACCAAGTTGGCGTCCAGCGATAGATATGTCTCGGGCAACGCCCGGGAATGCATTTATAGGGTATCTGACCGCAAAGGGCGTAAACGCAAAATTTATGTTACCCAAGCAGAGGAGCGAAATGTGATGGTTGCTGCAAAAATCCGAATTGGCGTTTCTTGGTTCCCAGATCCAACGTTTGCATTGCGGCGACAATATTCCGCCAATTGAAGAACTTGTCTTTCCCAAGGCACTAGCCTGCGTTATTATCCTTGGCCTCACGGGGCGTAGCGCAGCCTGGTAGCGCACTTGACTGGGGGTCAAGTGGTCGCAGGTTCAAATCCTGCCGTCCCGACCAATTTTAAAGTCCTATGTTGTTCAAAGCCTCTGTTTTTAAAGGATTTTATCTCTCTCCTGCTGTTATAATATCCATTTGGATTCAAGTACATCCGACGAAATTGACGGTACTTTTGACGGTACTTTTAGTTCGGATGTCCCTTTTTTGACGGTATCTAAGGGTAATCTTATGGGCAAGTTGACGGCGGTTGCAGTCAGATCCTCAAAGGCTGTAGCAGGAAAGCGTAAGAAATTAACTGATGGCGGTGGTCTCTACCTCTTGGTGACTTCTAAGGGGCATCGATATTGGCGATATGATTATCGTTATGCTGGCGTTCGCAAGACGCTATCTCTTGGCATATACCCAGAAGTAGAACTCAAGGAGGCTCGTCTTGCGCATGCTAACGCTCGAGCCGATTTAGCTAAGAACATAGACCCTTCTCAACAAAAGCAATTGCATAAGAGTGCAGTGCTATGTGCCGCGGCGTCCACTTTCGAATCTGTAGCGTTGGATTGGTTTGAAAGAAAACTCGCGGACAAGTCAGATAGCTATCGTGTACGTACTCTGCGGATTCTACAAAAAGATCTTTTTCCTTACCTCCGAAACCGGCCGATAGCAGAGATTGCCGCATCAGAGTTATTGGTCGTTCTTCGCCGTATTGAAAATCGAACGGTCGATATAGCGCATCGAGCGAAGCAAACTTGTGGTCAGATTTTTAGGTTTGCGATTGCATCGGGGTTGGCTGAGCGCGATATCTCTGCAGACTTACATGGAGCTTTAAAAACACACAAAAAGGCCCATCGTGCGGCGCTGACGGATCCCCGTGACGTTGCTAGGCTCTTAGCCGGTATCGATTGTTTTCGTGGTTCTGTTGTTGTGAAGTCAGCTTTGCGGTTGTCGGCGTTATTGTTCCAGCGACCGGGTGAAATCAGAAAAATGGAATGGCGTGAAATCCGTTGGGATCTCCATCGCTGGGAAATACCGGCTGAGAAAATGAAGATGCGGCGCGAACATATAGTACCGCTCAGCAGTCAAGCGATAGCAGAATTGCAATCCCTGCAGCTTTTAACGGGTAATGCCGTTTACGTTTTTCCAAGCCCGCGGCAATTAAATCGACCTATCAGCGATAATGCAGTCAGAACAGCTCTCAGATCGATTGGTTTGACGAATGATGAGATGTGTCCACACGGTTTTCGAGCTATGGCCAGAACATTATTGGATGAGGTTTTAAACGTTAGAGTCGATTTCATAGAGCATCAGTTAGCTCATGCGGTACGTGACGCTACAGGTCGGGCATATAATCGCACGGCGTTTCTTGAGCAGCGTGCAGAGATGATGCAGGTGTGGGCTGATTACCTTGATAAGCTAAGAGGGTGTCCTACAAATGGGGGAACATGATGGCTAGAGGTGGTGCTCGTCAAGGAGCGGGCAGGAAAAGAAGTAATACCGATTTGGATATTATTAAGTTGCACTTAGCGGTAGAGAGAATCCAGCGACTAAGAGGGAGAAATTGCAGTCGTCGTGATGCCTTGAGGCAACTAAAAGAAGAGGGCTCGATCACGAAATTACATGATGACTTGCGCGGGAGATATAATCTCGAGCGGTACCTCACGCCAAAGTACATACCGCAATTAGGAAGGGCTTGGCTTATTGATCCAAAATTAAGGGTCGGCATTATCTCCCAGCTTTCCGGTTTTAATCCAAACGATCCTTGGTAATTTTACTGCTAGTTTGAATTTTGCAACACACGGCAAAGTGAACGTGTGAGATCGTCTTCTTTTCAGTAAGGAGATTATAATGTTCAACGAAACCCAACCCAGATCACTTCTAAGATTAACTCAAGTTCTCGAACGGATACCTGTAAGTAGAAGCACATGGCTTGCAGGCGTCAAAACGGGTCGTTTCCCTAAGCCCCAGCGTATGGGCAATCGCTGCACGATGTGGCTGTCTACAGACATTGAAAGGTTGATCGATTCTTTAGTCGATTCTGCAGATGGGGTTGAAGGCCATGACTGACAATATTCAGAACTGGCAAGCTATCCGGTATTGCGACCCTTCTATAAAATCAACTGCGAGCTGGAGCTTGCTGATAGCTCATTTGGGTGATTCGGTCCGTGTTGTCGATCTAATCGCCCGGGAGGCTGGCCATGAATAAGATTTTGGCCTCCTCGGAAGCAAGTGCATCCTTACCGAGCATAGAGCAACAAACAGAAATCAGGCGGCTCTGGGAGCTTTTGATTCTGGATAATCTTGAG
>JGI20157J14317_10000817_pt1 | contig 30943 bp, 20 predicted proteins | sample COG_07_FD_14317 | JGI IMG/M metagenome (IMG submission 14317)
GACCCCGTGAGCAGATGAGCAACTACGACGCAAAAGATATTGAAGTCCTGACTGGCCTGGATCCGGTGCGCAAGCGCCCGGGCATGTACACAGATACCAGTCGCCCCAATCACCTGGCCCAGGAGGTCATAGATAATAGTGTGGACGAAGCCTTGGCGGGCCATGCTAGCCGCATTGATGTCACTCTGCATAAAGATGGCTCTCTGTCGGTCTGCGACGATGGCCGCGGCATGCCAGTAGATATTCACCCAGAGCAGGGGCTGCCCGGGGTTGAAGTAATTCTGTCCACATTGCATGCTGGTGGTAAGTTCTCCAATGATAACTATCAGTTCTCGGGCGGCTTGCACGGCGTGGGCGTGTCGGTAGTAAACGCACTGTCCAATAAGCTTGACGTGATAGTTAAGCGCGATGGCAAGGTACACCAGATTCTGTTTGCCCATGGTGATAAAACTTCTGATCTGGCAGTGATCGATACCTGCGGCCAGCGCAATACAGGCACTATTTTGCGTTTCTGGCCAGAGGCCTCCTACTTTGACTCAGTGAAATTTAGTGTCTCAAGATTGCGCCATGTGTTGCGGGCCAAAGCCGTACTCTGCGGTGGCCTGACCATGAGCTTTCATGATGAGAATACTGGTGAAGGTGAAGAGTGGTACTACGAAGATGGTTTAAAAGATTATTTGGCCGGTGCCCTGCACGGCTGGGAAGTCCTGCCAGCAGAGCCGTTTATCGGTGCCTTTGCCTCTGACAACGAAGCGGCCGACTGGGCTGTGCAATGGATGCCCGAGGGTGGTGAGCTGGTCCAGGAAAGTTACGTCAACCTGATTCCAACACCCCAGGGTGGCACCCATGTTAATGGTTTGCGCAGTGGCCTCCTCGATGCCATGCGCGAATTCTGTGAATTCCGCAACCTACTGCCCCGCGGGGTAAAGTTGAGTCCGGACGATATCTGGGACCGCTGTAGTTTTGTGCTGAGTTCAAAGCTTGCCGATCCACAGTTCTCTGGCCAGACCAAAGATCGACTGTCCTCCCGTGAGGTGGCGGCCTTTGTCTCTGGTGTGGTTAAAGATGCCTTTAGCCTGTGGCTCAATCAGCATACCGAAGAAGCAGAGAAGCTTGCCGAGCTGTGTATTTTCAATGCCCAGCGGCGCATGCGTGCCAGCAAAAAGGTGGTACGCAAAAAGATTACCCAGGGTCCGGCACTGCCGGGCAAGCTGGCAGACTGTTCCAGTGGCGAGCCAGAGCAATGTGAAATATTTTTGGTTGAGGGTGACTCTGCTGGCGGTTCTGCCAAGCAGGCTCGCAACCGCGAGCATCAGGCGATTATGCCGTTGCGGGGCAAGATTCTAAATACCTGGGAAGTGGACTCCCAGGAGATTCTCGCCTCTCAGGAAGTGCATGATATCTCTGTGGCACTGGGGGTGGACCCCGCACTGGAAAGTACAGATTCCCTGCGTTACCACAAGGTCTGCATACTTGCCGATGCAGACTCCGATGGCCTGCATATTGCCACTTTGCTGTGTGCCCTGTTTGTCCGCCACTTCCGCCCGCTGGTCAGCGCCGGCCATGTCTATGTTGCCATGCCGCCGCTGTTTAGAATTGATGTGGGCAAAGAGGTTTATTACGCGCTGGATGATGCAGAGCGCCAGGGCATACTCGACCGCATTCAGGCAGAGGGTAAGCGCGGCAAGGTCAATGTGCAACGGTTTAAAGGGCTGGGTGAAATGAACCCGCTGCAGCTGCGTGAGACCACCATGGATCCCGACACGCGGCGGCTGGTGCAACTGACCCTTGAGCCCGGCGATGACACCAATAGTATTTTAGATATGTTGCTGGCCAAAAAGCGCGCCTCAGATCGTCGCCAATGGCTAGAAACCAAAGGCAACCTGGCTGACGCAGCCAATCTTTAATTTGATATTTACCTTAGCTAAATTGAGAGACAGGAAAAACGATGAACGATATCGTCACCTTTAATGACCAGGGGTTAGAAAGTCGACCCCTAAGCGACTATGCCGAGCAGGCCTACCTGGATTATTCCATGTACGTGATTCTCGACCGCGCACTGCCGCATATTGGCGATGGGCTCAAGCCTGTGCAGAGACGGATTGTCTTTGCTATGAGCGAGCTGGGACTCAAAGCCAATGCCAAATACAAAAAATCAGCCCGTACCGTGGGCGATGTGATTGGTAAGTATCATCCTCATGGCGACAGCGCTGCCTATGAGGCGATGGTACTGATGGCGCAGCCATTCTCCTATCGCTATCCGCTGGTTGATGGCCAGGGTAATTGGGGCTCGCCAGATGATCCCAAATCCTTTGCTGCTATGCGTTACACCGAATCCAAGTTATCGAAATACGCCGATGTGCTGCTCTCAGAACTGGGTCAGGGCACCGCTAACTGGCGCCCCAACTTTGATGCCACTATGGATGAGCCAGAGATTTTGCCGGCGCGCGTACCCAATGTACTGCTCAATGGCACCACCGGTATTGCAGTGGGCATGGCGACGGATATTCCGCCCCATAATCTCAATGAAGTAGTCAATGCTTGCCTGCATCTGCTCGATAGCCCCAAGGCCACAGTGCCTGAGCTAATGGAGTATATTAAGGCGCCGGACTTCCCCACCGATGCGGAGATTATTACTCCCCAGGCAGATATTCTTAATACCTATGAGACCGGCCGTGGCTCGGTCAAGATGCGCGCTATCTGGAATAAAGAAGATGGCGATGTGATTGTTACCGCGCTGCCATTCCAGGCCTCCGGATCTAAAATTCTCGAGCAGATTGCTGCACAGATGCGCAATAAAAAGCTACCCATGGTGGAAGATCTGCGCGATGAGTCGGACCATGAAAATCCCACCAGGCTTGTGATCACCCCGCGTTCAAACCGGGTAGATATCAATGCGCTGATGGACCATCTGTTTGCCACCACTGATCTTGAGCGCAGCTATCGCATCAATATGAATATTATTGGTATCGATGGCCGCCCGGCAGTGATGGATCTGCGTCGCATTCTTAAGGACTGGCTCAGCTTCCGCACCGATGTCACCAGACGCCGTCTTGACTACCGTCTGCAAAAGGTCGAGAAGAGGCTCCATCTATTAGATGGCCTGTTGATTGCTTTTTTAAATATTGACGAAGTTATCCATATTATTCGCACTGAAGAAGAACCCAAAGCCGCATTGATACAGCGTTTTGCACTGTCCGATACTCAGGCTGAATATATTCTCGACACCAAGTTACGCCAGTTAGCGCGCCTTGAGGAAGTTAAGATTCGTGCCGAACAGGAAGAGCTGGCACTGGAGAAAGCTGAGCTAGAGTTATTGTTGGGTTCCGAAGCTCGCCTAAAAACACTGGTCAAAAAAGAACTTAAAGCCACCGCCGAAGAGTTTGGCGATGGGCGACGCTCACCACTGACCGAGCGCGGCGAAGCCCAGGCCTTTAATGAAAAAGATCTGATGACCGCCGAACCAATCACCGCAGTACTCTCCGATAAAGGTTGGCTGCGTGCCGCCAAGGGCCATGACATTGACCCGACTAGTCTGAGCTACAAGTCCGGCGATAAATTTCTCTCGGCGGCCAAGGGCAAGAGTAACCAGAATGTTTTCCTGCAGGACACCACTGGCCGCTACTACGCGCTGCCCGGGCACACATTGCCCTCGGCGCGAGGTCAGGGTGAGCCGGCCACAGGTCGGCTAAAAATGCCGCCGGGCGCGCTATTTACCGATGTTGTTATGGGTGCCGATGAGCAGAAAATTCTTATGGGCACAGATGCGGGTTACGGTTTTATTGCCAAAATTGGTGATCTATTTACCAAGAACAAGGCCGGTAAAGCGGTGGTATCAATACCCAAAGGCGCGCGCATACTGTCACCACAGATGGTTAATACTGATAACGCACTGATTGCTGCGGTCAGCAATGAGGGGCGTATGCTGGTGTTCCCGATTGCGGATCTGCCGGAACTGGCCCGGGGCAAAGGCAATAAGATTATTAATATTCCCGGCTCTCGCCTCCAGTCTCGCGAAGAGTTTGTTATCGACTACGGTATTATTCCCGAGGGCGGCTCCCTGGTGGTGCACTCGGGTAAACGCTATCTGGTGATGAAAGAGAAGGACCTTGAACATTATCGCGGTGAGCGCGGCCGTCGCGGGCACAAGCTGCCCCGCGGGTTCCAAAAAGTAGATAAACTGGATATTGATGGCAGCTGAGGCTGCTCTAAAATTTGTCTTTAAAATTACTTTTAATTGCTCGCGTATAGTCCATTAATCGACTACTTTTAATAGGAACGCCCAATTCTAAAGATTGGGCAGACTTGTTGGGATTAAAAGGATTTTGATTATGGATGAGGCCATTGAAGGAATAGCAGAGCTGGCAATGCTCTATGGGGTTCAGGTAATTTTGGCGCTGACAATCTTTATTGTTGGTAAATGGGTGGCCAAAAAAATCGCTAATATTGTGCAAAGGGTACTGGCAAAAAATAATGTTGACCCCGCTATTCAGCATTTTGTCGGCAGTCTGGTCTCCTGGGTACTAATAATCTTTGTGGTGATCGCCTCCCTCGGACAGCTGGGCATTCAGACCGCTTCCTTTGTTGCCATAGTGGGTGCAGCTGGTCTGGCAGTTGGCTTGGCTCTGCAGGGTTCCCTGGCCAACTTTGCAGCCGGTGTACTTATTCTTATTTTCCGCCCGTTTAAGGTTGGTGACTTTATTGAAGTTGCCGGGGTCTCCGGGGTGGTACAAAAGATTCAAATATTTACCACCGAACTTCACTCCCCGGACAATAAAAAAATTATTGTGCCCAATGGTGGTGTGATCAGCGGCAATATCACCAACTATTCTGCCAATGACACCCGCCGTGTAGATTTGGTTTTTGGGGTGGGTTACGGCGATGATATAAATGCCGCCAAAGCCGTGCTGCAATCTGTTGTGGCAGCGGAGCCCAAAGTGCTTCAAGATCCCGCGCCCACCATTGCTGTGGTGGAACTTGCAGACAGCTCAGTCAATCTGGTCTGCCGCCCCTGGGTAAATACAGCGGATTACTGGGATGTATACTTTAATATCACCGAAGCCGCCAAAAAGGCCCTGGACGCACAGGGAATTTCCATTCCTTTCCCCCAGCGCGATTTGCATCTGCACAATGTGGCACTGACCAGTTCGTCACCAATTGCCGAGGCAACAGTCGCCTAAGTGAAAAACGCCGCTTATGCGGCGTTTTCTTAAGGGAGTGTCTACCTGAATTCCTCACATGTATTAGGGCTCTCCCTGTTACTCAGGGCTTGGCGCCCAGCAGATAAAACCCTTTCAGCAGGTTAACGGCTTCATAGAGTTGATTGTCTGCGCTTAGATCTTCTTTAGACTCGCCATCATCGTCTGCATCCGCAGGTTTGCTATCCTCATCCATGGTTTCTAAATGGCCTTCCAGATCTGCTTCACGGACTCGCTGGCGAAAGTTGTAGGGGCGGATTTCTGCTCGCTCCACAGTGATATCGGGCACAATGCCCTCGGCCTGAATGGAGCGACCGTTGGGGGTGAAGTATCTTGCGGTGGTTAATTTGACGGCGCGGCCATCACCCAGGGGGACTACTGTTTGCACAGAACCTTTGCCGAAGCTCTGGGTACCCAGAATTGCGGCGCGGCCATGGTCTTGTAGTGCACCTGCAACAATCTCTGAGGCTGAGGCACTGCCGCCATTGATCAGTACCACCACCGGCAAGCCTTCGAGCATATCGCCCGGTGTAGCGTCAAAGCTCTGGTTAGAGCTAGGCAGGCGGCCCTCGGTGTAGACAATGGTGCCGCTGTCTATAAGTGCATCGGCGATCTCGACAGAGGCAGGCACCAGGCCACCGGGATTATTGCGCAGATCAATTACCAGGCCTTTTAATGGGTTCTCCTGCTCGCTCTGTTGTTTAAGCTCTTGCAGTGCATCGACAAAGTCGCTGCCGGATTTGCGTTGAAACTGGGCAATCCGCACATAGCCATAACCAGACTCTAGCAGACGGTTGCGCACAGCACTGACCTGAATAATATCGCGCACCACATCTATATCCATGGTGTCATCTTCGCCCTCGCGATATACCGTGAGCTTGATACTGGTGCCCTGCTCGCCGCGCATTTTTTCTATGGCTTTCTGTAGACTCATGCCACGTACAGGGTTGTCGTTCATCTTGATTATTAGGTCTCCCGCCTCAATTCCAGCCTCAGCAGCGGGGCTGTCATCAATGGGTGATACCACGCGAATCACACCGTCCTGGGTGGCTACTTCCAGACCCAGACCACCGTATTCGCCAGAGGAGTTTTCTTCCAGATCACCATAGCTCTCCTCATTGAGGTAGACCGAATGGGGATCCAGTTCTGTGAGCAGTCCGGCGATGGCGTTTTCCAACAGCTGAGTATCGCTCACCTCCTCTACATAACCCTGACGAATCTGTTCGAAGACCTGGGTAAAAAGACGCAGCTCCCGCAGGGGCAGGCGCTGGTCCTGTTCTGCGATGGGCTGTGATTCTGTGGCCGCCACTTCAGTATTTGGCTCGTCGGCCTGAGCTAGCGAAGAGAGAAAAATAAACCCCATAGACAGGCTTAATAATATTCTTAACATAGATGATTTCCTTAAACTGACCTAGCTTGGAGTCTAAAACTGCCGCTTGGTTGCATAGAGCCTTATGGCCAATAAGTTTATTGAATACAGTGCTTCAACTATAGGCCTAAAGCCTAGCGATTGCCCAGCCAGGATTTTGGATCAGCCGGATTGCCGTCCTTGCGAATTTCAAAATACAGTGCTGGTTTATCCAGGCCGCCAGTATCTCCGGCGCGGGATAGAATCTCATTGCTCTGCACCCAGTCGCCGGTATCTTTGAGCAGCTCCTGATTATGTGCGTAGAGGGTCATATAGCCATCGCTATGATCTAGAATAACCAGCAATCCAAACCCGCGCAGATAGTTGGAGAAGACTACGCGACCCTGATGTACGGCTTTGACCTCATCACCGGCTTTGGCCCCTATCAGCCAGCCCTCCCAGCGCAATTCTCCGCTTCTCCTGCTGCCGAAGCTGTGGGCTACCCGCCCTTTTAGGGGCCAGTTGAGCTGGCCTCTGCGAGAGTTAAAGGACTCGTAATTAGAGGGTAGGACCAAGTCCGCAGCAGCACGTTTTACGGCGGCTAGCAGTTCTTCCAATTTGCCCCGCTCTTTTTTGAGTTTGCTGAGTTTCTTTTTATCGGTACGCAATGAGGATTGCAGGTTATTCAGAGTATCTTTGCGCTTCTTGGCCTGGCGGGCCAGTTTGGTTTTATCTGTCTCTAATTCCTTGCGGGACTGAGTCAGGCGCAGCTTTTGGCTCTCTATATCGGCAATTATCGCCGCCAGTTCATCGACATCTTTTTTATAGCGCTGAATTTTCTCTGTGCGCGCCTGCAGAAAATAATCATAGTATTTAAACACCCGGGCTATCTTCTGGGGGTCCTCCTGGTTTAGCAGCAGTTTAATGGGCTCCTGATTGCCCAGCTTATAGGCGGCGGCAATTTGTTCGACAATAGCGGCGCTCTGACCACTGATACCCAACTGTAAATCTCTTTCCTGACGGCTGAGGTCTTTGAGCTCATTTTCCAGCTTATTGATTTTGCCGCGCAGACGGCGCACATTGCTGTTGATTTTGCTGGCTTCCAGCTCGACTTTTTTGAGCTCGCTCTGCAGGCTATTGCGCTCTTTGTCGCGATCTTCCAGCTTTTTTTCCAGGCTGGAAATGGAGCGCTTGAGATTATCCAGCTCCTGCTCTTGCTCCTGGTCAGCGCTGGCCATTGCACCCAGCGCCAGCAAAAATATTAGCAGCAAGCCATTGGAGACAGAGCGCAATAGCAATGCCCAATTTTCTCTCGCTGCAGGTATGGTCATCAGAGAACTAGAGAGCGGCCGGTCATTTCGACCGGTTGCTGCAACCCCATCAGCGCCAGCATGGTAGGGGCGATATCGGCCAGTGAGCCATCGCTATCCAGGCTGAGTTGGCGGTGCCCGGCATAGACTAGGGGTACAGGCAAGGTGGTGTGCTGAGTGTGGGGTTGGTTGTTGGACTCGTCGAACATTTCCTCAACATTGCCGTGGTCGGCGGTGATCAGCAGTTCGCCGCCAGCGTTGGATACTGCATCCAGAACCTGCGCCAGGCAGGCATCAACAGCTTCCACTGCTTTAATGGAAGCTGAAAAATCACCGGTGTGCCCCACCTGATCGCAGTTGGCATAGTTACAGATAATGGCGTCGAACTTGCCACTGCCAATAGCCTCCACCAGTTTTTCTGTCACTTCCGGGGCGCTCATCTCGGGCATCTGGTCGTAGGTACTGACATCCGGAGATGGAATTAGCAGGCGCTCTTCGCCCGGGTAAAGGGTCTCTCGCCCGCCGCTAAAGAAGAAGGTGACATGGGCGTACTTTTCCGTCTCGGCAATGCGCAGTTGCTGTTTATGATTGGCGGCCAGATATTCGCCCAGCGAGTTGACCAGGGTTTCCGGCGGATAGGCGCAGGGTACCTGAATATTAGCTTCGTATTCTGTGGCCATAACAAAGGTCGACATACTAGGCACAGTGGCGCGCTCAAAACCGCTAAAGTCTGTGTCGACCAGTGCATGGGTAATCTCTCTGGCGCGGTCGGGGCGAAAGTTCATATAGATCACCGCATCGCCATCTTCTATAGCCACCGGGCTCTCGCCAGGGCCGGCAATGGTAGTGGCCTGCACAAACTCATCGTTTTCATCCCGGGCATAGGCTGCCTCCAATGCACTGATTGGATCACTGGCACTGTGATTGCCCAGGCCCTGGGTCATCAGGCGATAGGCCTGCTCTACTCGGTCCCAGCGATTGTCGCGGTCCATGGAATAAAAGCGGCCCACAATAGAGGCTATGCGACCCACGCCAAGTTTGCTACACAGTGCCTGGGTTTTTTCCAATGAGGGTTTGGCGCTGCGTGGCGGGCAGTCGCGGCCATCGAGAGAGGCGTGGATATAGACTTTTCTTGCTCCGCGCTGAGCGGCCAGTTCCAGCATGGCATTTAAATGGTCTTCGTGGCTGTGAACACCGCCTGGAGACAGCAAGCCCATAATATGCACAGCCTTGTCGATGGCTACTGCCTTATCTATGGCGTCACAAAACACCGGGTTGGTGAAAAAATCACCGTCGGCAATAGCTTTGTTGATGCGGGTAAAATTTTGGTAGACCACACGCCCAGCGCCCAGGGTCATATGACCTACTTCGGAATTGCCCATTTGCCCATCGGGCAAGCCCACGGCCAGACCAGAGGTATGAATCAGAGTCTTGGGATTATTGCTCCACAACTTTTCCCACACTGGGGCATTGGCGCCGGCAATTGCGTTGTATTTTGGGTCATCGCTGTAGCCAAAGCCATCGAGTATTACCAGTACTAGGGGGGATTTCACTGTGGTCATAGGATTTTATAGGGTATCCGGTTATTAAACTGTGCAACAGGGTATCGATTTTAAAGCTAACGGAGGTGTTTCGCTATGGTAGCTCTGCAATTAAATAGTTTATAGATTTTCCAGCGATTCCCAGCGCTCGTAGCAGTGGCTGAGCTGCTGTTGAAGTTCAGACAGGCTAGTTTCGGTTTTGGCTGTTTCAGTGCGATCGCCTTTGTAAAAGTCTGGCTGACTGATCAGCTCTGATATTTCCGCGATTTGTGTCTCCAGGTTTTCAATCTCCAGGGGCAGATTGTCCAGCTCTCGCTGATCTTTATAGGACAGTTTTTTGCTGGCTGTGGCAGTCTTGGCCTGAACCTTGGAGGGTTGCTGGGAACTGGCGGGCTGCTCGGTTTTGCGCTGACGCAGCCAGTCATCGTAGCCACCTATATACTGATTAATGTTGCCATTGCCCTCAAAAACCAGGGTGCTGGTGACCACATTATTGAGAAAGGCGCGGTCGTGACTGACCAGAATAATCGTGCCCTTATAATCGATAAGCAGTTCCTCGAGCAGGTCCAATGTGTCTATATCGAGATCATTGGTCGGTTCATCGAGTACCAGAACATTGGATGGCTGAGTAAATAGCTTGGCCAGCAACAGGCGATTGCGTTCACCACCAGACAGCGCCTTGACCGGTTGACGGCAACGGTCGGGGGCAAACAAAAAGTCTTGCAGATAGCTGATAACATGTTTTGGCTTGCCACCAATTTCCAGCATATCGCGACCGCCGGACACATTGTCCTGCACCGTTTTTTCTTCATCCAGAGCCGAGCGGTACTGATCAAAATAAGCAACAGTGAGATTGGTGCCGGTTTTTATTGACCCCTGCTGAGGCGTTAACTCACTCAGCAGCAGCTTGATCAAGGTGGTTTTGCCCACACCGTTGCGACCAATAAATCCGACCTTGTCGCCCCGCTGAATCAATGTGGAAAAGTTGCGCACCACCGGCTGCTGGTCGCCCTCAAAGGCGAAACTGATATTGTCTGCCTCGGCGACAATCTTGCCAGACCTGTCTGCCTGCTGAATATCCATGCGCGCTGTGCCCTGGCGCTTGCGGCGATCGGCATACTCGCGGCGCATGGACTCCAGTGCGCGCACCCTGCCCTCGTTGCGGGTGCGACGAGCCTTAATACCCTGGCGAATCCACACCTCTTCCTGGGAGAGACGCTTGTCAAAAAGTGCATTCTGCCTGTCTTCAACTTCGAGAATTTCTTCTTTGCGCTGCAGATAGGTGGCGTAGTTACAGTTAAATTCTGCCAGCTGGCCGCGATCTATCTCGATAAAGCGCGTAGCCAGATTATCCATAAAGCGGCGGTCGTGACTGATAAATAATAACGAGCCTTCCCATTTAAGCAGAAACTGCTCAACCCATTGAATGGCGTCTATATCCAGATGGTTAGTGGGCTCATCCAGCAGCAACAGATCGGGATCACAGACCAGAGCGCGAGCCAGCAGTACGCGGCGCTTGTAGCCACCGGAAAGACTGGCAATATCTACATCTGCATCCAGATCCATCTTGGTAATAATGGATTCTACGCGCTGGTTAATATCCCAGCCATTGACTCTGTCCAGCTCGCTCTGACATTCTTCAAGATCGCGCATGGTTTGGTCGCTGGGGTCATTGCCCAGCTCGAGAATAAGATGATGATAGCGTTTGGCTAGCTCCCCCTCAGCGCCAAGACCCTGGGTGATAACATCAAAAACACTGCCCTGGGCATCCTCGGGAACAGACTGCTCCAGCTGGGCAATCTTAACTCCGGCAGTGCGCTTTAGGACACCGTCGTCGGCAGTAATCTGGCCGGTGAGGATCTTTAGCAAAGTTGATTTGCCGGCGCCGTTGCGACCGATCAGACAGACCCGCTCACCGCGCTCAATCACCAGATTAATATGGTCGATTAACGGTGGCTGGCCATAGCTGAGATAAATATCTTGCAGTGTCACTAGGGGCATAGATTACTGTCCTGGGACTGTCTGAGAGTCAGAGACAGTTTCTTCCCCAAATGGCTGAGTCATCAAAATTAACTTGGGCAGCAGAGTCATAGAGCCGAGCAGAGCTGCGGTCATGGCAAGGCCAGTGAGCAAACCAAAATAAATTGACGGGATAAAATTAGACAGAGCCAGAATCGAGAAACCCACGATTATAGTAATGGCGGTATAAAATAATGCCTGACCAATACTGGCATGGGCCCGGTGCATAGACTGCAGATAATTACTCTGCACAGCAAATTCCCGTCTAAATCTGGTGATGTAATGGATCGAATGATCCACACCAATGCCCACAGTAATGGCGGCAATGGTAATGGTCATCATATCCAGTGGAATAGCAAACAGGCCCATGCCTCCCAGCACAACCGCCGCCGCCAGGAAGTTTGGCAGCATGGCGATCAGCGAAATCTTTAGCGAGCGGAACAGCACCAGGAACATCAGCATAATGCCGATAAACACAGCGCCCAGGGTTAGAATCTGAGACTTGTAGAGGCTCTGCAGCATATTGTTATACAGCACTAGCAGGCCGGTGTAGCGGATATCCGCCTGAGCAATGCCCACCTCATTGACAGCAAAGTCATTGATCTTGGCCAGCAGGTCGGCCCGCCTCAGACCAGCGGTTTCCATGGCTCGCAACTGAATACGCGCCTCATCGATATCTTCGAGAAGAAAGGGCGCTACTATCTGCTGATAAATTTCATCGCTGAGACTCTGGCGCATAAAGGCCAGCTCAAAATCATTGAGCTTATGACCACTGAGGTCGGAGGCCACCTGATAGATTTGCACCAGTGAGCTGACTTTACCGATTTCTGGCTGAGCTTCGAGAAAGTCTTGCAGCTTGCCGAGGTCGGCAAGTCCGGCAGATGAAAACCAGTAGCTGTCTTTTAATTCTGTTTCTGCATCAGTATCACTGTCTGCGTACTCATCCTCGCCGTACTCATCCTCTGCATACTCATCTGCGGCATACTCATCTGCGGCATACTCGTCATCTGCATATTCTTCAGCGTACTCTTGTTCATATTCATCAGAAGCTCCGGCGTCGACGACATTGGGCAGGGCGGCAAATGTGGGTGCCTGAATAATAATATCCAGTGGCGTAGTGCCACCCAGCGCCGTATCTATAATCTCCATACCCTGATAAATCTCAGTGTCGCTGCGGAAGTAATCGATAAATCGATTTTCCACCTCAAGCTGCGAAATCCCGTAGGCCGAGAGAGCGGTTAGACCGGCGGCGATAAGCAGCACCAGAGAGCCGTAATGCTCGGTAAACCAGGCGAATTTGGTGGTAAAGGCGGCACTATTATCTCTGCTATCTGTGGCGGCACCTTTGCCAAACAGCATCATGCCGGCGGGAATAACCACAAAGGCCATAATCAGGGCCAGAGTAATACCCATGGTCATCATCCAGCCAAAATCGATAACCGGACGAATATTACTTACCACCAATGAGGTAAAGGCAACAATTGTAGTCAGCACTGTATACAGGCAGGGCTTGGCCATGGAGATAACGGTCTGAGTCACCAGCTGCTTTTGCTCGGCCTCTGGCGACTGGGCCTGCAACTCTCTGTAGCGCACAATCAGGTGGATGCAGAGGGCCAGGGTGATAATCAACAGCAGCGAAACAAAGTTGGACGAAATAACTGTCAGTCGCCAGTCGATCCAGCTAAGGAATCCAAGAATGGTTACCAGGCAGAGGGTACAGGTGACCAGAGGCAGCACAACCCAGCGCAGCTTGCGGAAAATCAGTGCCAGAGTGGCGATAATAAACAGTAGAATGCCGGTGCCAAAAATGGTCAGATCACTTTTGATAAAGTCGACCATATCAGCGGTAATCATATCTGGGCCACCGAGGAAAATGGTGGCGCGATCCCTGTAGCTATCCATCAGCCTGCGNACCTCAGCTACCCGCTGGTGGTCCACTGCAGCTTTTGCNGTGCGGTAATCCAAAAATTGCTGGCTGACGGCTTGCAGTTCGACTTCCTGCTCCGGTGTCAGACCCTCTGTATCGCGCACCAGGCGCAGGGCATCGCGGCTGGTCACCAGGTCCAGATACTTTGTATCCAGGGCTAGGGTCGCCAGAATACCTGTGGTCTGACCATCGGCACTTAACAAAACATCTTTGTAGATAGGGCTGTTAAGAAATTCCTGCTTTGCCAGCTGGCGGTCTACTCCCTCAGACAGCAGTGTATTCAGCGGATTCATTAAATCTGAGACACCTATTTTCGGGCTGTACAACAGGGGTACGTCGAGCATTGAGAGCATGCCTTCGACGCCTTCGATTGCACCCAGATCTGTGCTCAGTTGCGTCAGGGTATCGAGATTTTGCTGATCAAACAGATCGCCATTCTTTGGCGAGAAAGTCACAATTAAAAAATTATCGCTGCCATAGCGCTGCACCACTTCGCGGAAGAAGTTGAGATCGTCGTCATGCTCCAATGTCAGCGAATCCGCTGAGGCATCCAGTTTGAAATTAGGCAGGCCCATAGCCATGGCTAAAGTCAAAGCCACCACGGCCATTATGGCTTTGAGAGGATGGTCGAGAACCGCTTTTTGGTAAAAGTCTAATAGTTGTGAAGACATGCAAACAGGCGTCCATGAAGATTGTAAAAACTGGGCGCTATTATGCGGCTTTGAAGACCAAGATCATAGGCCGCGAGCCAGTCTAATCAGGTCCTGTACAATTACCTCGATAAATTTTTTTATTCTTCCATTTGTGTTGGTGAGCTGGTGATTTACACTTCAGCCTACCAACCTTCAGACAGTGACTAACCTATGCGTGGTGTAATACTTGATTGCGATAGTCTAGGCCCAGATGATCTCGACTTTAGCGCCCTCCATAACCTACCTGTAACCTGGACGATTTACGGCAATTGCCCAGACTCAGAGGTTATCGAACGCATTGGCGATGCCGAAATAGTGATGACAAATAAGACGGCAGTTAATGCTTTAACCCTGTCCCAGACGCCTAACCTCAAGTTGATTACATTGCCGGCCACTGGCACCAATGTGGTAGATCTCGAGGCTGCCAAAGAACGTGGGGTAGTGGTCTGTAATGCAGTGAATTATGGCACTGCCTCAGTGGTACAGCATGTCTGGTCACTGATTTTGGCACTGACTACCAATCTGCAGTCTTACCATCGCGATGTTATGGACGGCAGCTGGGCAGAGAGTGGGTCATTTTGCTTGCTCGAATATCCGGTTCGGGAGTTAGAGGGTAAAACTCTGGGCATTGTCGGCGCTGGTGATCTGGGTAAAGGAGTGGCCAAGATTGCTCAGGCCTTTGGTATGCGGGTTATTTACGCCGCCCTGTCCGGCCGCACCTATACTGACGACCTGCCCAGAGTGGAGTTGAACAGACTGCTGCCCATGGTCGATATACTCAGCCTGCACTGCCCTTTTACACCTCAGACTAAAAATCTTATATCCAGCTCAGAGCTGGCCCTGATGAAAGACTCGGCACTACTGATTAATACTGCCCGTGGTCCGTTAATTGACGAACCAGCACTGAAACAGGCTTTAATCAATGGGGAAATCGCCGGTGCCGGGTTGGATGTGCTCTCAGTCGAGCCACCGGTTGAGGGCAATGTGTTGATCGACAGTGCAGTGCCAAATTTGATTATTACACCCCACAGTGCCTGGATTGCAGTGGAATCCAGGCAGCGCCTGATAGGCCAGATGGTCGAAAATATCAGCGCCTTTCTTGACGGCAAGGCGCTGCGCAAAGTTAATTAGCCACTAAACTCAGTGTCGAGCTTTTTAGGGGCCAATACTTTTTTCAACTTTGGGTACTGAGGAATGCCATCTTTATAGGGCGGGTAGTCCTCGCCCATAATCAATGGTTGCAGATAGTCCCGAGCCTTCTGGGTAATGCCAAAGCCATCCTTGGTAATAAAGGACCTGGGCATTTTTTTCTCCACATTGGCAACCTTAGCCAGAGAGGCTTCCCCCAGAGACCAGGAGAATTTTTTGCCCTGGCCCCGTTCAATGGTCACCATAATGCCACTTTTTCCAGCCACTGCCTTGTCCACGGCAGCCCGGCCCACGGCATAGGCCTGCTCCACATCAGTCTTTGACGCCACATGGCGAGCAGAGCGCTGCAGATAGTCGGCCAGCGCATAGTGGTATTTATAGCCCAGAGAATGCTTCACCATGCTGGCCAGAGTAGGTGCTACACCGCCCAGTTGCTGGTGGCCAAAGGCGTCTTTATTTAGAGAGCCTGAGATTAGGGCGCCATCTGCATAGCTGGCCCCCTCAGAGGCAACCACCACACAGAAACCTTTCTCGGCCACGGTCTGTTGCACCTTGGAAATAAATTCCTCGCGCACAAAGGGAATTTCCGGGAACACAATAATATGGGGTGCATCTCCAGCTTCACTGGCTGCCAGGCCCCCAGAGGCGGCAATCCAGCCGGCGTGACGGCCCATCACTTCAAGGATAAAAATCTTGGTCGATGAGGCTGCCATAGAGGCGATATCCAGACTGGCCTCCTTGGTGGAGACGGCAACATATTTGGCTACCGAGCCAAAGCCCGGTGAGCAGTCGGTAAATGGCAGATCATTGTCTATGGTTTTAGGAATATGGATAGCCTGAATGGGATAGCCCATCTTGGCTGATATCTGAGAGACTTTCAGGCAGGTGTCCGCTGAATCGCCACCGCCGTTGTAGAAAAAATAACCAATATTGTGGGCTTTAAACACTTCAATAAGGCGCTCGTACTCCACCGTGCTCTCGCTGAGATCTTTCATCTTGTAGCGGCAGGAGCCAAAGGCACCGCCCGGGGTATGTTTGAGGGCCCTGACTGAAGTGGACGTCTCTTTGCTGGTGTCGATAAGATTTTCCTGGAGGGCGCCAATAATGCCATTCTGCCCGGCATACAGAGTGCCAATCTTGTCTCTGTGCTCCCTGCAGGCTTCTATAACCCCGCAAGCAGAGGCGTTGATTACCGCGGTGACACCCCCAGACTGAGCGTAAAACGCATTCTTCTTGGCCATAATTACCATAATCCTTATTAGTCCTTTATAGGCTGGGCATATTACTGCTTTGCTCATGCAGGTAAAAGCGAAAACAGCTAATCGATGCTTATGCTGAATATAAGTTTGACCATCAATAAGTCGGGATTTAGCCTGCTGTGGTTGGGTTGCTGGACATATTGGGTGGTAGCCGACAACCAAGCCTGCCGCTGTGCGATCTGTGCTGGCAAGTGATAGCCCAGCTCCAGTCTATGCTCTCGTCCAGGGGGTTGCAGATCAATGGCTATATCCTGGTAAATCACCCTGCGATCCGAGGTTCGGCCTGTGGCAAGGGTAAGCTCTGCCTGGCCGCTATCTACTCGCAGGGGCTGGGTCAGATAGAGGCTAAATTGGTCATTGCTGCGCCACAGTGATCTACCTTTCAAGCCCAGTGCCCAGGAACCACTGCTAATATGTGAGTCTGCAGCAAAGGTCTGACTGTTCATCACACCGGTATAGGTATTGCCATGGTAGAGGGCGGCGAGAGCCTGCCAGCGATTATTGATTTGCAGATGACCGTTAAGGCCCACAAAAATGGTCTCAGCCTGCCCCAGGCTACCCAGGCTACCCAGGGTAGAAGCGATGCTTGTACCCAGAAAACTATCCTGTTCACGCACAAAGCCAGATTGAATACTCAGGCTGTGGAGGTTGGTTTCATTATCTGAGACCAGGCTGTACTCCAGCAATGCGCCCTCCCCCTGCAACTCTCCCTGAGGTTGATATCTATCCCAACTAGCACGGCCATTAAATAGACCCAGACGCAGTTTTTGCCGGGCGGCCATGACAATGGCGCCGCCGCTGCTCCAGCCACGGCGGGCAAAGCGCAACCAGGGCGCGGTAAAGCTACTGTCATCATTAGTGGCAGAGGGAGATAGTACCGAGTTGCCATACAGTCCAAAAAACCAGCCGGGATTTGCATTTAGGCCAGCAAAACGCTCGCCACCCCGGGGGCTGTGAAACTGCATGGCAATATAATTTTCCTGCACCTGTTCGTTGGGGTTGCCCAGTAACCGGAAATCCTGTCGCCAGGGATTCTGGCCTATGCCTAGCAAGAGTTTACTGCCATCTGCTGTAATTTGGCTGCCATGACTGAGATCTGAGGTAGTTATGGCAACAGGTGCTGGATTAATCAGAGCACTGGCGGACTGATAAAAGGGAAAACCCAGCTGGTCAAATAGCGCCATATTCTGTTGGCTGAGGCTGATCTGCACTGCATCTCCCAAAGCAGTACCGATAATATTGATACTGTTGGTGGTGGGTGCTTGCAGGCCGGCATCTAAATTATTGCTCACTGGGCTGCCCAAATTACCCACTGGCCTGGTTGCTGAGTCGAGATCCAGCAGACCCTGACCATAGATGCTGCTGTCGGCATAGATACCGGATTTATCGGCAGTGACCAGCAGGCGATTAACCAATTCATAGTTGCCCACAGTGGGGAATAGCTGCTTTAACAGGGCCAGCGAGCCGCTGACCATTGGTGCAGCAAAGGAGGTGCCTATGGAGCCGCCATAATAGTGGCTGCCGGCTGGAGCATCCTCGGGGGGCGAATTAGTGGACCAGATAACCTCTGAATTAGCAAAGCTGCCATCGCCATCGGAGTTGCCCCCACCGGGAGCTGCCAGACAGAAACTGGCAGCAACACCGCAGTGATTTGAATAAGGGGCTATGGTGCCACTGCTATCCACCGCAGCCACGGCCAGCATATGGGGCTGAAGTTCGGGGAACAGGTAGGGCAGACCTGATAAAAGCTCAGGAGATGTTGCATCTATCAGATTGCCAAACTCATCGCTGTTGCCAAAACCATTACCTGCCGAGACCACAAAAATTGCGCGGCTGCCCAGGGGCCGGTTGGTTTGGCGCAAGGCAGACAATGTGTTACTTAGCCGTGACTGGATAGCGCTGGCAGAGTAATCAGTCACCAGGCCCGAAAAGCCAAAGCTCATATTGATAATATCCACTTTATCGGTCATGGCATTAAAGCGGCTGGCAAAATAATTGTCTGTGCCAAAGTCCAGATCGGCCAACCCAACTGGGTCATAGGGACCATCGCTGGGTTGCAGAGGGATTTCGTAGACATGGATGCTGGCATTATAGGCGACGCCATGCATATTGAAGTTGGCCTGGTCGCGATCGTCCCGATTGGCGGCCAGAACACCTGCGACCATGGTTCCATGGCTTAGGGCCTGGTTGCTGCGCTGGTTACTATCGCCATAATCTGACCCTACGACAGTCACCTTGTCGCCCAGCCCCTGGGTAAATTCCAGGTGCTGTGCATAGACCCCAGAATCGATAATGCCCAGGCTAACACCGGACCCATTGGCGCCCCGCGCATAGGCGCTGGAGGCATTGATTAGGGATAGACCCTGCATACCTGCGTATTCAGAGGTTTCGAAACTGGCTACCAGACTGTCGAAGTCTTCGGGATCTCCAGACTGTTCAGCAAAACCTCCATAGGGAGGGCCGACCAAGCCGACATTGGATTCAATAGGCTCAGTGACCGGGTCAACCAAGGGTTGCTTGGTCGACGGCAATGTGCCGCCACCACCGCCACCGCAGCCGTGCAGAAATATCAGGCTGCTGAGGATTAAACAAATTCTGTGGGTAAAATGGTGTAACTGGCGCATCATCCATGACCTATCCAAGATTAGATTCTCTATTTCGCTGCTGGTTAAGCTATATTAATGTCCTTAAAATAAGCTCCGGCACCAGCCCAACAAGCAAAGTAGTGCGATAGGCAAAGAGAAAAGAGGCAAACAACAAAATGCATATTCATATCCTTGGTATCTGCGGCACCTTTATGGGCAGCCTGGCCCAACTGGCCAAGGGATTGGGGCATCAGGTGTCCGGTTGCGACAGCAATGTCTACCCACCTATGAGCACCCAGCTTGAGCAGGCGGGTATTAGCCTGATCGAGGGTTTCAACCCTGAGCAGTTGCACCCGGCGCCTGACTTAATTGTAGTAGGTAATGCGATGTCTCGCGGAAATCCTTGTGTGGAGTATATGCTCGACAATCAGTTGCCCTATATTTCAGGACCTCAGTGGCTGGGGGAAAATATACTGCGCAACAAGCATGTGTTATCGGTCTCCGGTACCCATGGCAAAACCACAACCAGCAGTATGCTGGTCAAAATTCTCGATAGCGCTGGGTTGGCTCCCGGGTTCCTGATTGGCGGAGTGCCTCAGGATTTCGGACTGTCGGCCAGACTCACAGACAGTAAGTACTTTGTTGTAGAGGCGGATGAATATGACAGCGCTTTCTTTGATAAGCGCTCCAAGTTTGTGCATTACTTTACCGATACTCTGGTGGTCAATAATCTGGAATTTGATCACGGGGATATCTTCGATGATCTGGCCGCTATCCAAAAACAGTTTCACCACTGCGTGCGCACTGTGCCCAGCACAGGCACAGTGATCTACCCGGCGGCAGATGAGAATGTAGTGGCCGCCATAGACCAGGGTTGCTGGAGCAGGCAACAGACTTTTGGTGATGACTCTGCAGACTGGTGTTTCAGATTAATTGCCGAAGATGGCTCACAATTTGAGGTGACCAATCAGGCGACTGGTGATTGCGGGCAGGTCCACTGGAGCCATGGCGGCGCTCATAATGTCTGTAATGGCGTGGCGGCGATTATTGCCGCCTGTCAGGTGGGTGTCAGTCTCGAGCAGGGCTGTAAAGCACTGTCAAATTTTGTTGGCGTCAAGCGACGCATGGAAGTCATCTATCAGGCCGGTGGGCTAAGGGTCTATGATGACTTTGCCCATCATCCAACGGCCATACAGACTACCCTCGAAGGTCTGCGCGCCAGAGTAGGAGATAGCCAGATTATTGCCGTAATTGAACCTCGCTCAGCGACCATGAGGCTGGGTATGCACAGAGAGCGACTGGGCGCCTGTGTCGCCGCTGCAGATCAGGTTTTCTGGTATCAGAATCCGCGTATCGACTGGGATATTCAGGCCGTCGCTCAGGCCTGTTCTGTGCCGGCAAAAGCCACCGCAGATATACAAGGTTTGTTAGCGCTTACTATTGGTGCAATATCTGAAAATACTCATATTGTGATTATGAGCAATGGCGGATTTGAGGATTTCCACCAGCGCCTTATTCAGGATTTGCAGTCCTAGTACCTCCGCTGCTAACAGGGGTCTTTACTGATATTTGGTTCAGCTTTCTAGATTAAATGTTACCGGCCCATCATTGCACAGGCTCACCTGCATATCAGCGCCAAAGACACCATGGCTGACAGTACAGTGGTGCTGGTTTGCGCGGGCTAAAAAATACTCGTACAGCGCCTCTGCCTGTTGCGGGGGTGCCGCGGAAGAGAAACTGGGACGCAGGCCTTTTTTGGTATCTGCCGCCAGTGTGAACTGGGAGATAACCAGCAGGCCACCGCCAATATCCCGCAGTGAGAGATTCATTTTTCCCTCGGCATCTGAAAATATCCGGTAGTTGAGTACCTTCTGTAATAATTTATCTGCAGTCTCCTGACTGTCCTCTTTTTGCACCCCCAGCAATAACAGAATCCCCTGATTGATCTCCCCGACTCTCTGGTTGTCAACACTGACCGAAGCGCTGGATACCCGCTGAATCAAGCCCTGCACCCTTACTGAGCCTCGGCGTTTAGCTGGTGGGCCAGGCTCTCGGTCGCTGAGATTAATGCATCAGTGATCCCTGGCTCGCTGGAAGAGTGCCCGGCGTCGGCAATTATCTTCAGGCGCGCCTCGGGCCAGGCTGCGCTGAGGGCAAAGGCCTGATTGACCGGGCACACCATATCGTAGCGACCATGCACTATGGTGCCGGGGATATCCTTGAGTTTATAGGCATTGTCGGTGAGTTGATTGGGCTCCAAAAATGCCTTGTTAATAAAATAATGCGCCTCGATACGGGCCATAGCCATGGCCATATGAGGATTGGCGAAATGATCTACCAGTGCCTCATTGGCATGCAATGTGGCACAGCGACCCTCCCAGACTGACCAGGCCTTGGCGGCGGCCATACGCTCAATTTCATTCTCTCCGGTCAGGCGTGCGTAATAGGCTGCCAGCATATCGCCGCGCTCAGCTTCTGGTATTACCTGCAGGTACTGCTCCCAGTAGTCGGGGAAAACCTGGCTGGCACCCTGCTGATAAAACCAGTGAATATCTTCATCTCGACACAGAAAGATACCTCTCAGAATCAAACCCCGCACAAGCTGGGGATATTGCTCGGCATAGGCCAGGCCCAGGGTAGAGCCCCAGGAACCGCCAAATACAGCCCAGCGATCAATACCCAGTTTATTGCGGATAGTCTCAATATCCTCGATTAGCGCAGCAGTATTGTTATCTTCGAGACGGGCATGGGGCGTCGACTGACCTGAACCCCGCTGATCGAAAAGAATAATGCGATATTTATCCGGGTCGAAGAAACAGCGGTCAGTGGTCCTGGTGCCACCACCGGGCCCACCGTGGATAAACAGCACGGGAATACCCTCTGGATTGCCCGACTCTTCCACGTAGAGCACATGGGGTGCTGTCACTTTTAAACGGTGAGTTTGGTAGGGGCGAATGGCTGGAAATGCTTTTCTCACTAATCAGGTTCCTTAAATCAGAGTTTCTTTGGCTGATAATGGGCTGTTGACCAGAAACTGTGGCCCTGTCTAACCGCCAGCTAGTCAGGTTAATATAGACAACATCGCGGAGCTAGACTAGTTTTTAAAGGGTTAATATTTTTTCATCATTGGAGAAGCCATGACAGAACTGATTCGCTGTACCTGGTGTGGAGATGATCCACTGTACCGCGCCTATCATGATAGCGAATGGGGCGTGCCCTGCCGCGACGACAAAAAACTGTTTGAGTTTGTGCTGCTGGAGGGCGCCCAGGCCGGACTGTCCTGGATCACCATATTGCGCAAGCGAGAGGCCTACCGAAAAGCCTTTGCCGACTTTGAGGTAGAGAAAGTCGCCGCCTTTACCGAGCAGGATGTGGAGCGCTGTATTAAGGATGTGGGCATAGTGCGAAATCGGCTAAAGATAAATAGCGCAGTTTCCAATGCTCGCTGCTTTATGGAAGTCCAGGCGCAATTCGGCAGTTTTGCCAATTATTTCTGGGCCTATGTGGATGGCGAACCGCTGATTAATAACTGGCAGACCCATGGGCAGATTCCCGCATCTACCCAGCTGTCAGATGCGATCAGCAAAGATATGAAAAAGCGCGGCTTTAAGTTTTTTGGCACCACCATCTGCTATGCCCATATGCAGGCCATGGGTCTGGTTAATGATCACACCATAGATTGCCATCGCCATAAGCAGTGCCAATGACCGCCTTTTGGCCAACAGCCATTCAGCCAACCACCATTCAGCCAACTACTACCATATCGCGGCCCATATGCTTGGCCTGATAGAGGCCATTCTCGGCGGTGGACATCAGGTCATCAACCCCGGTGCACTTGTCAATTGAAGCCACCCCCACACTGAGGGAAATTATCAACTTATCGCCCTGAGCCTGCATATCAATTTCGGTGGCCTTGGTGCGCAGGCGCTCGGCAATATTGACCGCGGCCTCCGCATTGGCCGTGGGCAGCAGCACCATAAACTCATTGCCGCCCCAGCGCGCCACCACATCTTCGTCGCGCAGAGGCTCCAGCAGCATCTGGCCCACGGCATAGAGAATTTCATCCCCCACATCATGGCCGTAGCGATCGTTAATAAATTTAAAATTATCCAGATCTGCCAGCAGAATTGAAAATGGCTGGTTGCCCAGCCGGTACTGCTGGTATTTGGCCGCCAGGCGGCCCTCCATATTGTGGCGATTGGGCAACTGGGTCAGCACATCCTGATGGGCAATTTCATCAACCCGCGATGAGAGGTCTTTAAATTTGGTCAGGCTGTCGAAACGGGAGTTATCCATGGCTATGGCAAAGGCGGCCAAAATGGCATAGGAGGACAGAAAGCGCACTACCACTGTGTCGCTGTATTCCGGCACCGCGAAAGGCATGGCGCCGCCAAACATTATCCAGGTGGCCGCGGCAAACAGTGTGATCAGCATGGCAAGAGCCTGACGATGATCAAAGGCGCCGACCAATACCGGCACCACCGTCAGGCACCACATCAAGGCAGTTGCGTCAGAGGCGCCAAGCAACAGGAAAAAAAAGCCAGTCAATAATGTGCTGGCCAGCAGAATTCGCGCCAGGCGATGATGGTCAAAAATATAGAACAGGCCCAGGGCGACAATTAACAGGCCGGCAATGGCGAGATAAAAGGTTGCCAGTGTCATTTCACCCTGACGGTAGGAGTAAAAGGCGAACATGATGGCGATAATTTCCTGAGCCATTAATGAAAATGACAGAAACCCACCGGTGGCTAAATCCTTGTTATCCCTCTTGGACATGCTTCGACTTCCATGCACTATTCACTAAATAATAGTTCATAGATGCGTAGAAATCGAAGTTTCGGTCAATAGAGAACGGACTTATTTGGGAGCGCGTTTGCGCAGGTTCTCAGTCAGAAGCTTTTTGCGCAGACGGATACTCTGGGGAGTGACTTCCACCAGTTCGTCGTCTTCAATAAACTCGAGCGCCTGTTCCAGGGTGTGCTTGATCGGCGGTACCAGAGTCAGAGCTTCATCAGTGCCAGAGGCGCGCACATTGGTCAGCTGCTTGCCCTTGATGGGGTTGACCACAAGATCATTGCCACGGCTGTGGATACCAACGATCTGGCCTTCGTAGACATCGATAGCATGACCCAGAAATAAACGGCCACGGGCCTGAATATTAAACAGGGCAAAGGCGGCAGTCTTGCCTTTAACCATACTGACCAGCGCGCCATTTTGACGGCTGTGAGTCTCGCCCAGTTTTACCGGGCCATAGTGATCGAAAACGCTNGTCATAATGCCTGAGCCAGAGGTCAGAGTCAGGAAGGCGCCACGGAAGCCAATTAGCCCGCGAGACGGAATCATAAACTCCAGGCGCACGCGGCCCTTGCCATCAGGTTCCATATTGGTCATTTCGCCTTTGCGCATGCCCAGCTCTTCCATTACTGAACCCTGGTGCTGATCTTCCACATCGATCACAACCTGCTCATAGGGCTCCTGAACTTCGCCGTCCACCACTTTGGTCACTACTTCCGGGCGCGATACGCCCATTTCGAAGCCTTCGCGGCGCATGGTTTCAATCAGTACAGAGAGGTGCAGTTCGCCGCGACCTGAGACAATAAATTTATCTGGCGAGTCACCCTGCTTAACGCGCAGAGCCACATTGTGAATCAGTTCCTGCTCGAGGCGATCCTTAATATTTCTGGTGGTCACATACTTGCCTTCCAGACCAGCAAAGGGCGAGTTATTGACAATAAAGGTCATGCTGACAGTGGGCTCATCAACACTGAGAGCCGGCAGTGCTTCAATATTATCCGGGTCGCACAATGTGTCCGAGATGCCGAGGCCATCGATACCGTTAATACAGACAATATCTCCAGCTTCCGCCAGCTGTGTTTCTACCTGCTCGAGGCCCAGGTAGCCTTTAACATTGAGTACCTTGCCCTTGCGCTCTTTGTCATCAGCCGACTTAACCACCACCTGCTGGCCTGGTTTCAGGGTGCCGCGAGTAATGCGGCCAACACCAATAACACCCACATAGCTATCATAGGCCAGTGCTGAAATCTGCATCTGGAAAGGACCGGTGATATCTACTTTGGGCGAGGGAACATCGGTGATAATCATTTCGTACAGCGGCGTCATATCCTCAGCCATATTGTCAACGTCAGTGCCGGCGATGCCATTTAGAGCNGAGGCATAGATAACCGGGAAGTCGAGTTGCTCATCGGTGGCGCCAAGGCTATCAAATAGATCAAACACCTGGTCCATTACCCAGTCCGGGCGAGCGCCGGGGCGATCGACTTTATTGATCACAACAATCGGGCGCAGCCCCTGCTCAAATGCCTTGGAGGTTACAAAGCGCGTCTGGGGCATAGGCCCATCAACCGCGTCCACCAGCAGCAGTACAGAGTCGACCATGGACAGAACGCGCTCTACTTCGCCACCAAAATCCGCGTGCCCTGGGGTGTCCACGATATTGATACGGTAATCATTCCATTTGATCGCGGTATTTTTGGCAAGAATGGTAATGCCGCGCTCTTTTTCCTGATCGTTGGAATCCATAAGCCGCTCAGCGTCAGCATCTTTGCGATCAAGAGTCCCGGACTGGCTCAGAAGTTTATCAACCAGAGTTGTTTTGCCGTGGTCAACGTGGGCGATGATGGCAATATTGCGTAAGTTTTCAATGGACATTGAGATACCTAAAATTATCGCACTGGGCGAAAAAGCCGCGATTATACGAGAATTGACAGGAACTGCTACCGATCTTTTTAGTTGGGAGAGGCTTCAGCAGCTGCGCTGGAGTTGCGTTCAATCAACATTCTGGTGATCGAGGTGGGTGGAGAGGGGGGTGCGATCAGGTTTCCCTGCAGGAATTGGCAGCTGAGATCCAGCAATCGATGGTGAAAGTCAGATTCCTCGACGCATGGAGCTATGCACTTTAGGCCCACAGATCTTGCCAGTTCAACCAGGCCTTTAACCAGGTTCCAGGAGCTTTCAATCTCCGTGGACTCGATCATCAAACGGTGAGATATGCGGATTGTCTCAACTTGCAGTTCGCGCAGCTTCTGCAGCGGCAGACTCTGGTAACCCACATTGTCTACCAGTAGACCGCAACCCAGCTCATGAAGCCGGTTAATCTGCAGTTTTAACGAGCTATTTATCTTGGGCAGGCATTCTGTGTGCAGGCCAAACATAAAGAGTCGCGGCTTTACCCCATGCTTGAGCATAATTTCCTGAACCTGAAGAATAAACGAAGGGTGCTCCAGTTCGCGCAGGCTGAGGGTAAAGATAATACGCTGCTGGTCCTGCCATATGCCCTGGCTGCGCCACAGATTGATCTGTTTGCAGGCCTGGTCAATCAGAGACAGGGAAATATCCACAATCATCGACCCGGACTCCAGCACCTGAATAAACTCATGGGCTTCCACAATATCGCCGCAGGGCTTCTGCCAGCGCAGAAATATCTGTAGACCATCTATCAGGTTGTTGCTGGTGTCCAGAATGGGTTGGTAATAGGGTAAAAATGACTGGGCCTGAGACTCGTCCCGCAGGCGCTCGAGCAGCTCCATCTGTTTCTGCATTTCCTGAGACAGCTCGCGGTTGTGAAAATAGAAGTTAGATTTGCCCTCTCGTTTGATAGTGTACAGAGCCTGATCTGCCTGCTCGAGAATGCTATTGCCATCGCTGGAACCATCATTAAAAAACACTATGCCGATGCTGCAGCTGATTTGAAATTTTTCTCCCTTGATAATAAAGGGCTCGCTGGCGGCATCGATAATTTTTTCGGCAACCTGGGCAATTTGCAGCCGCGCTGTCTCCCCTTCGGTACCCAGGCGTTCCAGCAAGACTACAAATTCGTCGCCACCTAGGCGCGCCACTGTCTCCTGGGTACGAATCACCTTGCGCAGGCGCTGGGCAAACAGGGTGAGAGCCAGATCGCCGTAATGATGGCCGCGACTGTCGTTGATTTCTTTAAAATGATCCAGATCGATAAACAGCAGGGCACAGAAACTCTGAGTGCGCTGAGCCAGAGAGATTACCCGGTTGAGCTCTTCCATAAGTCGATGCCTGTTGGGGAGGCCGGTCAGGGGGTCAAAATAGGCCTGTTGTTTAATTCTGGTCTGCATGCGCACCCGATCGGTGACATCCTCAACAAAGGAAGCTGCGCCTATCACATTCATCTCGTCATCAAATAGCGGGGTCTCGTTCCATTCGCAGACAATAATCTGACCGTCGCTGGTAATATTTTCCGCAGTACCGGAAAAATCCTTGCCAAATAAAAACAGGTCGTGCTCAGCCTGTTCCATTAAAAAAGTCTTTTTGTCTTCAAATAAAAAATCTGTAGTGCGACCCAGAGCCTCAGATCGGGGAAAGCCAAAAATTGCCGTTGCTGCCGGATTCCAGCCAATAATTTCCCTGTTTTGATTCCATTCAATAAACCCCAGGGGTGTCTGCTCGATAAGGCTGGTGATTTTGTGGCTGGTATTGAGCGTGTGCTGACAGCGCTCCCTGGCCTGCAGAGCCTTTAACGAGAGCCTGACCAGAGCTCGGCGACAGTTGCTATTGGCCATATCCACCAACAGATAAAGCAGGAGCAATGTGACAGCTGCCTGAACAATCAATGGCGGTATTTGCAGTGCCAGACAGACGCCGATTGAGCTGTAGATAAGTGCGGTACTGAGTCGCCGCAGCCAGGGAGATTGCAGGTACATCAGCGGGCAGATAGCAGACAGAATAATAATAACTGTGCTACTCAGAATGGCATCCACCAGAGTTCCGGTATTGATAAACAGAGGCCCAGCCAGGCTCCAGCATACTGTGTAAACAGCGATTGCTGTTGTTGCTATGGTGCCGGGACTGGTATGGCGAGGCATAATAAGCCACAGGAACAGATGGCTGGCACTCAGGCCAATCATCCAGAGACTCACCGCTGGGCTGGGTTCAGCGCCAAATCTAACCAGTACCAGCGCCAGGCCGGCCATTATAGACAGCGCAACGCTGGCGCCCAGGTGGTTGACCAGGGTTTGATCCAACTCTAATTTTACGCACTGATCTGGGGGTGAAGAGCCTGTGGTTCCGGCATCCATGCTCTCACGGAGATCTGACTGATTGCTCGTCATCGGCTGCGTCCTGCGGCTGATTTTATGACTTAACCTGATTCTCGATACTTAAATATAGTCGCTAATGCAAAAAAATGGGCGCCAATCACAATAATCCTATGATTTAGTCTCGGTTTTACCTGTAAAAACGGCCACCTGATCAAAACCCTGATCCCGCATAAGCTGAGCCTGAAGGCGGCTCATAATGCCTTTGTCGCAATATAGTAGATAGGATTTTTGTCGGTCCAGCTTGTCGAGCCGCTGCTCTAGGCTGAAAAATGGAATGCACAGAAGCTGATTGTTGTGCAGAGTCAGAGGCTTGGCGTCAACCTCTGCCGGGTGTCTCACATCGATCAAGATATCCCCCTCCGCGAGCTGGGAGCTGTGCTCTATGGTGCCTGCGGCAGAGCAAACCATATTAAAAACCTCAGGAAAAGATGACAGAACTTACTCAGGGAGGCATTATAGCGACGCGGCCCATAATAAACCTATTTAAAATCAAACATGCACCATAATTGTGCAAACCTTCTAAATAAGCACTAATGTGGTGCATTTATTGGCTGTGCTTTTTGTTAAAGCGATCTTCCGGTTGCGTCAGTTGCAGTGATTGCGGCACTTGGAGAGACGGCGGTTTGCCGGGCTCCATTGGCATGACTATTGCTATCCCTTTAATGATAAATCTGATACTCACCAAGTCATTATGGTTTCGATGCGCCGAATGACTCTGTAAACAAAGCATTACTGATTCCATAGTGGAGGAAACAATGTCTGAGAAGACTCTAAAACTGATTAAAGATAGCGAAGCGCGTTGGGTTGACCTTCGTTTTACTGACACCAAAGGCAAGGAACAGCATGTCTCTATCCCCATCGGCGAAGTGGGCGAAGATTTCTTTGTCGAAGGTAAAATGTTCGATGGTTCATCCATTGCTGGCTGGAAGGGTATTAACGAATCAGACATGATTTTGATGCCAGATGACAGCACGGCTATTTTGGATCCGTTCACTGACGAGACTACAGTTATTATCCGCTGTGGCATCGTTGAACCCTCCACTATGCAGGGCTACGAGCGGGATCCACGTTCCATTGCAGAGCGCGCCGAGAAGTATCTCGAGTCTACCGGCCTGGGCGATACTGCGTTCTTTGGTCCAGAGCCTGAGTTCTTTGTATTCGACGATATTAAATGGGGTGCCGATATGAGCGGCGCCTTCTATAAAATCAATTCTGACGAAGCAGCCTGGTCCTCTTCCATGGATCTGGCCGATGGCAATATGGGCCACCGCCCTGGGGTTAAAGGCGGTTACTTCCCCGTACCACCAGTAGACAGCCTGCACGACCTGCGTGCTGCTATGTGTGGTGCCATGGAGCAGATGGGCCTGGAAGTAGAGGTACATCACCACGAAGTAGGTACCGCTGGTCAGTGTGAAATCGGTATTCGTTTTGACACTCTGGTTAAGAAGGCTGACCAGGTGCAGATTATGAAGTACTGCGTGCACAATGTAGCTCACGCCTATGGCAAGACAGCAACCTTTATGCCCAAGCCAATCGTTGGTGATAACGGGTCTGGTATGCACTGTCACCAGTCTTTCTGGAAAGATGGCGAGAACCAGTTCGCTGGAGACGGCTATGCTGGGCTCAGCGAAATGGCTCTGTACTATATCGGCGGCATCATCAAGCATGCCAAAGCGATCAACGCCTTCGCCAATGCTTCAACTAACTCCTACAAGCGTCTGATCCCGGGCTTTGAAGCACCTGTAATGCTGGCCTACTCTGCCCGCAACCGCTCTGCTTCAATCCGTATCCCCTACGTGCCAAGCCCCAAGGGCAAGCGTATCGAAGCGCGATTCGGTGATCCAACTGCTAACCCATACCTGATGTTTGCCTCTATGTTGATGGCAGGTCTGGACGGCATTAAGAACAAGATTCACCCAGGTGATGCAGCGGACAAAGATCTCTATGATCTGCCTGCTGAAGAAGCTGCGGCTATCCCCCAGGTTGCTGGCAGCCTGCGTGAAGCTCTGGATGCTCTTGATGGAGACCGTGAGTTCCTGACCGCCGGTGGTGTATTCACCGACGATATGATCGATGCCTACATCGAGCTGAAGATGGAAGAAGTCTACCGTGTTGAGCACACCACTCACCCGGTTGAGTTTGATATGTACTACAGCTGCTAAGTTTTTAGCACAGGCTGTTTTACAGCAAAATCGGACAGGCCCGTCATTCTTGGAATGACGGGCTTTTTCTTTGCCAGCTGTTTTTCTAATATGGGTCTAATCTTTAAATAGGGTTATGTGCAGTCTATTGCCTGTCAGGAGATCAATATGAGAATGCTATGTTTTATTGCAGTTATGCTCGGCCTACCGGCCTTTGCAGAGGTCTACAAGGTGGTTGATGCCGACGGCAATATCACCTATACAGACCAGCCCCAACCCGATGCTCAGCTTGCGCCGCTGGCGCTGCCACCGGTCAACAAAATACCAGCGGCCCAACCTGCGCCCCCCGGTGAGGACAATGAATCAGAAACTCGGGAAGCACAGCCAGAGCCCTTTGCCGGCTATACCCAGGCCTATATTCTGTCGCCGGAACAGGATCAAATTATTCCCAACCAGCAGTCTAATATTATTGTTCAGCTTTGGTTGCAGCCCCAGTTACAGTCCGGTCACAGGGTGCAATTGTTTCTTAATGGCCAGCCTCAGGGGGCCCCTGTTGATGCAGCGACCTATCAACTGGAGGACCTAGAGCGCGGCTCTTATCAAATTAGTGCCCAGATACAGAGTGCTCAGGGTAAAACCCTGGTTTCTCTGCAGCCAGTCAGCATCCATGTGCAGCGGCACTTTAAAC
>JGI20157J14317_10000821_pt1 | contig 30831 bp, 34 predicted proteins | sample COG_07_FD_14317 | JGI IMG/M metagenome (IMG submission 14317)
AAATACATGGAATTAGTAAAATACTTTGGTCCTGGTACTTCCATAGTAATAATTCTAGGTATTATGTATTATTTAAAAGATGCTGAATAATTTTTTCTAACATTTAATATATGCAAAAAAAAATTATTTTTTTAATACTATCATTATTATTTTCTCAATTTAGTATTTATTATGTTAATTCAAGAGAAAAAGATAATTTAAATATTCAACTTAAAGATCCTTTAATTGATAATCTTCCATTTTTCAAAGGATTAGATAAGTTTTATGATTTAACTATTTTACCACCTTTATTTTTAACATTAATGTATTATCAAAAAATACCTATTGAAAATATGTTACCAAATTTAAGTTCTATTTTAGTTTTAAGAGGTTTATGTATTTTAACAACATCAATACCTAAATTTAACTCGTGTCATGAAGAAAATTATAAAGATAGTTTATTATTTAGTGGTGGTTGTTATGATAAAATATTTAGTGGTCATTTAGCATTTATTATTACCTTTATTTTATATTTAACTAATTATACAGAACAAGGTGATTATAAAATTATTTATTACTTTTATGTTTTAGTAGCAAGTTTATTATCTTTGATTACTGAATCACATTATTCGATAGATTTATTAATTTCATGGATTTTATCTACAACGTTATTTTTTTTGATAAATAAAAATTTAGAATTTAGTAATCTATTTTAAATTATAATACTTAAAACATTTAAAAACCCTCTGAAAAAATTAAATAACAAATACAACATAATAGCTCCAAAAATATAAGCTTGATTTTGACTTTCATCAATATTTAATTGGTACATTGGATGATTTAACAGGATATCAATAGATAATTTAAATGAGGTTATAAATATACATATTAAAACATAATTATTATAATAAAAATGAAAAATTAATATATATAAATAATTAATTAAATTAGATAAGGTTAGAAAATTACAAAAATCGTAATTAATTTTGGATAAATTATCATGTAAAAGATAAATGCTTAAACCAAAAGAAAATAAAGATAGAATATTCATTATAATTATAAAACATTTTAATTTTAATTTCTTAATTAAAATTAACATATGAAAAATATTTCGTATCAAAATCAAGAAGATTGTATTAAAAAAGGAAAGAAGCTATCTTTCATCAATAACTATAGTAAAATGTCTTTAGAAGTATCGAAAAATTATAATTTTAAACAAAAGAATAAAATATCACCTTTAAATATTGAACAGTTAAACCAATTAGCTGAATTGAATATTTACAATGAATTAACATCTAATTCTATTTTGAATACATATAATTATATGTATTTTAAAATAAGATTAGGAATTTTTGTAGAAATTAAAGATAATAAATTACATAAATTTATACCATTTGTTAATTCTGATTATAAAAATGATTGGACATCCCAAATTTATTTTCCCGAAAATATTACAACATTAAGAGAATATGAAAAATATAGAAGTAAAATTTTAAATAGATATGAAAAATTAGAAGAATTAGATAAATGGAGTTCTAATAATTGTTTAATAGGTAACTGGAAAAATGATGATGATTTTGTAGGTGATATGGGTTGGAATGAATTATATGAAATGATTGACATGGTTTGTAAAAATAGAAAAATTAATGATTTGGTTTTCTTTATCAATAGAAGAGATCATCCATCTATAACTAGAAAATTATACGAGCCATATTTTCATATTTGGGATTCTATGGAAAAAGAGTTAACATCTCAAAAATATGAACATTATGCTCCAATTTTTTCTTATTGTTCTACTCCTCATTTTGCTGATATTATGATTCCAACATATGCTTGTTGGAGAGAGATTACCCAAAGATATTATCCCAGTTCATGTTCCAATGTTAATAAAAGTTTAGTAATATCTGATTGGAATAAGAAAATAGCTACTGCTATTTTCAGAGGTAGCGGCACTGGTTGCGGTATTACTCCAGATACAAATCAAAGATTAAAAATAGCTGAATTGTCTTACTTATGGAATAAAGATACAAGATACAATAATCAAAATAAATTAGATGGCATTCCTTATTTGAATGCAGGTGTAGTTGGATGGAATAAAAGAGATAAAAAATTTATGGGAAAACCAATAGATATAATTAATACTAGGAAATTAAAATTTAATAAAGTAGACTATATTGACATGAATGACCAAACTAATCATAAATATATTATTCATTTAGATGGTCATGTATCAGCTTATAGATTATCTAAAGAATTATCATTTGGTTGTGTTATCTTAAAAGTAGAAAGTTTATATGATTATCAACTTTGGTTTAGTTCTTTATTAAAACCATGGATACATTATATACCAGTTAAAAAAGATATGTCAAATCTAGCAGATATAATTACTTGGTGTAAAAAGAATGATTCTAAATGTAAATCAATAGCAGAAAATGCAAAATTATTTTATCAAAAATATATTCAAAAAGATTACATTTATGATTATCTTCAAACTTGTTTTAATGATATGTCATTTAAATATCTTCAATCAGGTTCAATAAATAAATTAAATGAAGAATTTAAAAAACCATTAGAATTAAGTAAAAATGATGTATTAATAAGTAATACTTTGGTTAATAAATATTATGATTATTTTGATAAAAATAAAAGTTTTTTTGAAAATCATGGTCAAGAATTTAATTTAACTAATAAAATAGATATTTTTTGTAATTTAGAATCTAAAGATCATCAATATTACTTTTTCAAAAAACATTTAGATAAATTTAATAGAATAACTTCCGCTAAAATTTTAATGAATATGGAAAATGAAAGTCAATTAAATGATAATAATGGTATAGTAGAATCTATCGTTAATAGATTTGGTAATTTAATTAAATTAGATCTTTATCTAATTCCTAAATTAGAAAGTAATGTAATAATTAAAGGTATTGATAGAAAATTTATAAAAAATGGAGATATAAATGTAGGTAAATTTCCAATAGATTCAATAGCAGTAGATATTATCATTGTAGATTATGACAATATTGATGATAATGTTAAACTAAAAGATAGAGAAGAAAAATATATGAAGAGATTTGAAAAAATCTTCAATTTTGTAAACAATAATATGAAAGAAGGTGGTAATGCAATAATAAGAATTTATGATTTTAAAAATTCAAATACACAAGAATTGATTTTAAAGTTTGATAAAATATTTAATAAAGTAACAATTGATAAAAACATATTTTTTGAGCAATATGAAAATATTAAATATTTGATTTGTCAAAATTTTAATCCTATTCAAACTATTAATTCATTGAATTTAAAGGAATTAGATAAACTTAATAAGATTTTTATTGAATATCAAATTAAGCATATCAGAAGATTTTATGATTTAATTAAAAATTATAATATTGATTTCATTAAAAGAGAATTAAATGAAACACAAAAAACTTTATCTAAAAAGATATGTAATTAATTAACATTTTGTCGTTTGTAAATAACAAATGCAGTAATTGCAATTAATAGAATAAAAGATATTGAAATATTATTAGATAAATCATCTTTTTTTGAATCAACAGCTAAATCTAATTTAAATTTTTCTTTTAGTGATAATAAATTATTTTTTGTAAATTTATTATATAGAAGATCATTTTTATATAAATGATTGGGATGTTTATAAATAGGTGTAATAGGTCTATATGGTGTATTAGTGACATATTTATTAAATAATTTGAGCATTATAAAAAAACTAAATAAAAAAAAGTTTATTATTATACGATTTTATGTTAAATCTTATAATTTGAATAAAAAATATTGAAAATAATAGGATTTATATTAATATAATTATAAATTTTAATAAAATAACTAATGCCTAAAAGAAAAAATACTTGGATTTCTAATAATAAAAACAATAAAAGGTACAAAAATGATGAATCTGGTGATGAAGAGGATGATCATGATAAAGAAGAAGAAGTTTGGAGACATGGTAATGATATCTTTTTTTACTCTGATGTTAGTGTAAAAAGTGTAGCTAAACTTAATAGATTTTTGTTTGAAATAAATAAAGAAAATGTAGAGAATTATATGCTTCCTTTTAAAAATAATATTCAAGTAGAAAGGAATTATCCTCCTATTTATTTACATATTAAAAGTAATGGTGGTTGTGTAGAATCTGCTTTTTCATCATTAGATTTAATCAAAACATCTTTATCTCCGGTATATACAATTATTGAAGGTTATGCAGCTAGTGCAGCTACAATGCTTTCAATTGTTGGAGAAAAAAGATTTATTCATAAGAATGCTCATATGCTAATTCACCAAATGTCTACCGGGTTTTGGGGAAAAATGCAAGAGATTAATGATGAAATCAAGAATATTAAAGAATTCGAAAAAGTAATTTTTGAAATTTATAAGGAACATGCTGATATTCCTGATAAAAAATTTAAAAAGATTCTAAAACACGATTTATGGTGGAATGCAGAAAAATGTGTTAAATACAATCTTGTTGATGAAATTATTTAAAATCATTTAAATAAGTTTTTCAATTTAAAAATAAATCCTGATTTTAAATTTTTTATATCATCCTTATCTAAAACATAAATATTTTTGTAATATTCAACTAATTCAGGAGATATATTTTCTTGATTTTTTATTACTCCATAAGCTAAAATATTTACACTAAATAGTTTAAATCTTTTAAGAGTGATTTCTTTATCAGATTCTATAACATTAGAATTTTTTAAATAATGGTACATAATTTTAATAAGATTATTAATTTTATTTACATAGAAATCAATATTATTTAATGATTTAGAAATATAAAGTTTACACAAATATGTATAATTCTTATGTTTGATATCATTTTTCAAATCTACTAAATCATCAACCATTTGAATATATAATCCAAATAAAGAGAAGAAATTCTGTTTATGTTGATCAATTTCTTCTGAATTATTAATATATATTAAATATAAAACAGTATCTAGAGTTGAGTATCCTTTTTCAATGGTCAATTGTAAGAAATCTTGATCTGATAAAGATATTTTAGTTTGCATTTTCATACTTTTCATTTCAATTGAATATAAATAAACAAGTCTATTGTAAGTTAATAAATATTTTTCTTTGGAATATTCTTTTTCCATCATTTCCATAATATTATTTATTTTAGTAGTATAAACATCATATGGTTCAATTTGTGTAAATAATCTTTTATAACAATAATCAGCAAATTGTTTTTTATTTTTTTTCTGAATTGTGTTATCATCAAAATAATGATCCACATAAATATAAGATAAACAAATAAAACATAAAGAAGATGTGTATTCAATATTAGTTGTTAAAGATTGCCACCACACTCCCATTGCAATCCAAACAAATGTCATTAAAGTAGATTTATCGTTATTTAAAATTAAATTATCTGGATAATCTATTTCTTTAATCTTTTCAATATATTTAAATAAAATTTCTCTGAATTTATTAATATCTTCCCCCTTGAATAATTCATTTGATTTAATGGGTTCTAAATCTTCATTATCTAAAACTTTTTTGATACTATGTAAAAAATACTTTCTTTCTTTTTGATTGGTAAATTCAAAAAAATATTTATCATAAGATTTATCATCTAACTCATTCCATAATTCAGTTAATTTTTCAACTGTTTGTTCATCTATATTTTTATCAGAATCATTATAATCAATTTCTAATTTATTATTAATATATTTGATCCAATTTATACTATTTGACGATAAAATATCATAATAATTCATAATAGATTATTTTTAAATAAGATTTATTTATATCGAAATAAACGGAATTACATTATTAAGAAAACGCAAATTAAATATTATAAGAATTTAATTTTTTAATAAATTAATTTTTTTTATTTATTAAATAAATATATAAGTAAAAAAAAAATGTCTTTAGAAAAAGATTATAAATATTTATACTTAAAATACAAAAACAAGTATCTTTCTCTTAAAAAACCTATCTCTGGAAATGAAATTATAGATAATTTAAAAACTGAATTAAATCTTTCTAATTTCTACAATATTCCTCAATATGCCGGTTTTTTCTTTGATGATGATTCTGATAAAGAAGAAGAAGAAGAAATTATTGACAATTTTGATTTATTAGGTGGATCAGAAGACGCTTCACATCCTGCTACTGCTACTGCTCCTGCTACTGCTACTGCTCCTGCTACTGCTCCTGCTCCTGCTACTGCTCCTGTTGAAGCCAATGTAGTTTCTGATACCTCTAGTCTTGCTGGTATGAGCGATTTAGATGCTGTAACAGAAGAAAAAAACCCCGATGATTCCTCAAAAAAATCCCAAGAAGGTGGTGCAAAAAAATTAGATGATTTAGATTCACTATCTGATTCTATGGAATCACTCAGCATAAGTGATACCCAATCTTCTGAAGATTCTTATTAAATTACATATACATTAAGTAAAGTATCATTATTATTATTATAGTTAAAAACTTTTTATCTTTTAAAACATCAGTTGGTCCTAAAAGTTTTTTAATATTTTCAAATGCTAGATTTCTCCATTCTGGAACTAGTAGAACAAAGATTATTAATACTAAAGTAATTATTAATAATGTCATATTTCTTATCTTTCTTTTATAATTTTCAGTATCATCTTGATTATCTAATTCTATTATTGAATTAGTTTTTTTATTAGCAAATCTTTGTCTAAAGAATAAATAAAATGGTCTAATCAACATGAATACATAGTAGAACCCATGTAAGAACCAAAATCTTAAATTAAATGGGTGAGGTTCATATTGTTTAAAATTATTAAATATTCTATCATGATGTTCTTCTTGATTTAACAAGTATCTAGAATTGTTATATGGTGCTGATAAAGCTTTCCAGCATTTAATTGGAGACTGGAAAAATAATTTTCCATATTCAGGTTTCATATTACATTTTCCCATTAAATCATTAGAATAAATGTAAATATTTACTAAACCTTGAATTCTAGTAGATGTATTTTTAAAATAGTCTGCCCAAAATTTAGTATCTCTTTTAGCAACGCTTTTCATTTGTTTAGTTGAAGGTAATTTTAATTGACCCGAATAAATTTTTGATAGATAAATTGATTGGACTTCAGAGATAGCAGGAATAGATCCAATAACTGGTCTAGCAAAACCTACAAAAGATAAACTAGGATCTTCTGGATTAAAGATAAATTTATAGTTATTTCTAACAGATTTATTGTATTTTTCAGGTAAGAAAGGGAAATTAACATGATAACCTGTACATAATATAATCATATCAAATTCTTCGGTTTCTCCATCATCAAAAGTAATTTTTTTACCAAAGATATTATTTATTTTTCTTTTAGGAGTTATTCTGCCATATGAAATTTTGTTAAGAACTTCAGAACTTTTGTTAAGAAATTGTCTTTGATAAGGAGCTTTAGAAACCCATTCTTTTATTCCATGACCACATTTACCCCAAAAGAATTCTACAAAATCTTCAAATAAATAAACACCTCCCGATTTTCCAACAGGATGAACCCACATATTTATTGCAGAAGTATAATGATCAGCTGGTTCAGCTATTTCTTTACCTTTGGGTGTATTAGTATTCAATTTAGGAATAAACCATTGTCCATTTTGAATAGACCAATAAAGCTTTTTAGCATACAAAGAAACTTCATTGGCTATATCAGAAGATGTTTCTCCACCTCCAACTATTAATATTTTTTTATTCCAAAATTGTGGTGTTAATTTTTTATATTGTACAGAGTGAATTACCTCTCCTGAATAATTTTTTAGTATTCCATTTCCTACTTTTTTAGGGATATTCGGGTTAGTATGTGCACCGGTAGAAATAGTTAAGAATTTAGATATCCAGAATTTACCTTTTTTGTCAGTAACTTTCCATAATTCCATGTTGTTTAAAACTATTTTTTCAACTTTATGTACATAAGTATTAAAAACAATATGTGGAGCTAAATTAAAATTATTAGCATATTTTACTAAATAAGAGAAAATTTCTTTATGACTCGGAAAAGAAGGGTATTCCTGAGGCATAGGAAAATCTGACATTTCCGTAAAAGTTTTAGATGATGTTGTGTGAGCATTTTTAATTGTAGTTGTTACTTTAGGATCTTCAGAAAATTTCCATACTCCACCAATATTTTCTCTCCCTTCTAAAACTACAACATTAAGACCATTTTCTTTAGCATATTTACAAGCTAATAAACCAGACCAGCCTGCTCCAATTACAATTAAATCAACAATTTTAATAGGTTCTGGTTCAACCGGAATTTGTTCCTGTATTAATTCTTGAGGTTCAAGAATTTCTGTTTTAGGTTCTTCTGATAAATAGGTATTATCTTGTACAACTTCTATATCATTTTGTTGAAAAATTTCATAATTATTATTTTGATCATAATTAAATAAGAATTGATTGTCATTCATTTTATACTTAATTCTGCGGGAGAAAATAGTTTTTTTAGAAAAACAAAAAATCATTAAAAAATTTAATTTTGAATGAAGGATACCTGTGAGTAGTAAAAAAAAAAAATTTTAGTTTTATAATATAAAATATGGTGTTGAAAAAAGTAAATTTATTTAATGGAATCATGACTGGTTTCAAAGGTGAAATCAATGGCACTCATATGAGAGAAGCCACAGCATCAGTTGAGTTCCATTTTCCTGCAGGAGCTGAAGTTGCTTATTCATGTAAAAGAATTTGGGAATATCTTCATTTAGAAGACGAAACTGTTAAATATAACGATTTCAGAGTTCCTTATTCTTATTATAGAATAGAAATTGATCCAACTCAAACTTCTTGTAGTCCTGGATACTCAGTTGAAGACATAGGTACAAATTGTGATAAAGATTATTTTACTTCTAATTGTTATGTTCATTTAGATGGTACTCCTGACTTTATATCTGTTGATATGGGTGTAGGATGTGAATCTATTAACAGATTAAAAAAAGTATGTAATGATTTTTTCGCAGTAAGATTAAATAAACCTAACGGTTCTAAAGCAATAAAAGTTGTAATTGAATTTAGTGTATTCTATTTTTACATTCCTAGTAAATATTCTAAATCTATTGAAAATAAACATGATAATGAACATACACATGCTGACGGTACTGTGCATAGCCATAGCCATAGCCATAGCAATAGTTGTCACTGTAATAATCATGACCACACTAACTGCAGCAATAATCATCAACCTTTATGCAATAACAGCAGCTGCTCAAAATGTAATGATGATAACAACTGTTAAAAACATATTACAATAATAGTTTAAATATAGTCTAAAAAATTAATATATGGTAAAAAAACCATCTACCATATATTTAATTAAAATATCTATTAATATTAAGAAAACAAAAAAAGAAAAAATGCCAAATTATACTTTATTTAATAATATTAAAGTTGGTAATATTATTGCCAATTCATTTAATTTAGAAAAACAAATTACTGATATTAAAGCTTCACAAAATATTACTGATGTCTTCACTGGTGGAAGATTAGCTATCAAAAATGGAGGCACTAAACCAGCTGCTGCTGCAGGAAATGAAAATCAATTTTATTTAGATGAAGCTAATGCCATTTTACAAATTAGTGATGGTTCCACTTGGTCTGATTTTACAGCAACATCTAGAATATTATACTTCTATCACGATGATGGTACTGCTGCTAATGATGGTTTATACAAAGTAGAATTTAATTCTGCTGGTACTAAAACTATAACCATAATAGCTGATGACACTTCTGCTGCTGGTGCTGATGTTAAAGGTGTTCATTTAGACATTAAAACAGGTTTTGCTGTTGAAATGAAAATAGATATTGCTACTAATGCTAAAATTTTTGATATTGCTCATGCTAATTTAAATACTACAGCTTTAGAAAATGGTCAACATTTTGGTGTTAGAGCTACATTTAATGCATTAACTGATGTTCATATCTACAAATTTAATAAAAATGATGCTAAATATGAAGCTACTAAATTAGAAAATGGAACATACATAGAATTAACTAAACAAGATAATAGCCAAATTGCAACATTAAATACAACTCAAAATGGAAATACTACATTAAAATTAAATGGTGTAGCTGTAAATACTGCTCCTAATAATGTAGATAATTTAGTTAATATAACTACAACTTACACTGCATAAGTTAACTAAATATTTAATATTGTTTATTAAAAATAATTAATATTACTCTATAATTATAAATTAATATTAATAACAAATAACAAAAGTTAAGCATTACTTTTTGCTACAACATTTTTATTTTCTTGATATATAACTTTATCTGGACTTCTAACATTCCAATTATCTAAATCTCCGACTGACACTTGTTTGATCCATGAAACTACTCCGTTCAATCCATAGACACTATTATTACCTGCACCCGAAGGCTTATGTTGACCTCCGCAGATTTCTAGTTGCCTATCTATAGAACTTTTCAAGTCAGGATACATTCCATTAATAACTACATCTGGAAAAGATGATAAAGCATCGGATTTGTAAGATACTACCACATAAAATTTAAGAGAATCCATTTTATATATAATATATTATTTAATTAACTCTTAAATAATAAATTATCAAATTTTATTTAATAACTTCGTCAAAAGAAATATATTCATCATTATTAGAAATGTCTAATAAAGGACGATCTAAAAGTTTTTTAGGTTTTAAATTCTTTCCAAAAATATTTAATTTAATATCACATTCTAATATTTTAGTAAATATTATGCCCATTATTGATTAAATGTCACTCATCCTTTAAATCTAAATTAGAATCAATTAAAGGTTTTAACTCACTACCTGTTCTTTTTTTAGTAGTATCATCATATCTCTTCTGATTAGTATTTTTATCATTATCAGATTTACGAAAATAATAATGATATGCAATTATCATATTTGACAACATCATTCCCATTTAAAATTAATAAAGAAAATTTATCCATTATTATCACCCTTATTATTGTTTAAATTTTCATGATATTTTATATAAAAATTATCTAATTGCCCTTTTTCCATCTCATTCAGTATTATGGCGTCAATATTAGGATCATTATAATCCTTAGTTTCAAAAAGTTTATATTCATCCATCATTGCTGAAAAAGCTAATCCCATCTTATATATTATTTACAAATATTTAATTATTGTTTTAAATAATTAAATATTTAATTAAACTTCATGTTTTAAATTAGAAGTTTTTTAAAATTGTTTTTTAAACCACTTTTAGGGAATCAAGTGTTTTTTTTAAAATTTTTCAAGGATGATCCAGTTACCATCAGTTGTGCTATCAATTAGATTTTTAAAGAAACCGACATTTTTGGATCCTAAATTATATGATTTATTTTCATTAATCGGGTAAGTATCTACCCTATGCCCAATTTCAAATCCGAAAGAGCTAATTTGATATGTAGACTTTTCTATATCAATCTTAATTTCTGGTTCTTGTTCTTGGTCTTCTAAATCTTTCTTTAATTTGTTTTCTTCTTTTTTTAATTTATCGTCTTCTTTCTTTAAAGATCCAGCTGTTTGAATATTTTTTTTATCTGCTATTTGAATATTTTTTTTATCTGCTATTTGAATATTTTTTTTATCTTCTATTTGAATATTTTTTTTATCTGCTGTTTGAGTTTTATCTTTTTCTGCTATTTGAATATTTTTTTTATCTGCTGTTTGAGTTTTATCTTTTTCTGCTGTTTGAGTTTTATCTTTTTCTGCTGTTTGAGTTTTATCTTTTTCTGCTGTTTGAGTTTTTGTTTTATCATCAGATTTTATTAATTGTACAGGTTCTGATATTTTAGCTATTTGTTCTAAATTATCTTTTTTATTGGATTCTACTAATGGTATAATATTACTATTAGTAATTGAAACTACATAAAAGAAATATTTGCTTTGAATATCTGCATCGATATCTTCTTCTGAAACCAAATATTGTCCTTGATAATCACCGTATTTAGATAAGAGTGGGATAATGTCCCCAGGTTTAAGTTTTGTTAAATCTTGTTTTTGTTTTTCGACAATTTTGTAATTGTCTTTAGTTACTAAAAATTGAGTAAATTCAATATCTACAAATTTTTCTTGTATTAATTCAGGAGTTAATATAATATCACTTCTTCTTTTCATGGTACAATAAATGTCATGACACTCCCATTGTACTAAATTTGCTTTTATCTGAATAAGATTGTCTCTTGTTTTATTATATTCTAAAATTTCATATATTTCCATCTTATTATTGTAACTGGAAAAAAATCCTGATTTTTGTTTACCACTAATAAAAATTATTGCTTTTCCTAAAAAGTTTTTAAATAATTCAGGTGTTATTTGACTAGCTGAATATGCAGTAAATAAATTTTGGTCATAACCGCCTTTTAAATTATTGTAAGAACCGTCTTTTAAATTATTGTAAGAACCGTCTTTTAAATTATTGTAAGAACCGTCTTTTAAATTATTGTAAGAACCTCCGTCCATATCAACAATATCTTTTTTATTTATTAAATAAAGTACTTTTAATAGAATTTTTTTTTTAATTTTAGGGTGTGTAGATAAAAAATTGGTAATTAATTGATCCATTTGTTTATTAGTATCGGTTTTAATATTATTATTTAAGTCAATAATATCTTCTAAATCACTATTACCACCAATAAGCACTTTTTTTTCTAATTTATTCTTAACATAATAGATTTGTGGAAAAGTAGATATTTCTTGAGTTTTATACTTGAATTTTTCTTCATCCTTAATAATATTGTCATGATGTTTTATATTATTTTCTTCTAATAATCTCCTAGTATTAATACAAAATGGGCAATATCTTAATGAAATAATATATAAATAATTATTCATCTTATAATAATAATTTAGATAAAATATCTTACATAATTTATATGAATAATAAATTTACTATAAATATTAATGAACTTAAGATGCAAATGAATCTTTTATTTAAAATAATATTTGTGTACCCTCTGGAATTGTTTTTATATTTATTCAATTATATGTATATTGCAGTTTTAACAACATATTTTAGATTAGGAATTAAACCAGAAATTACAATAGATTACGTAAAATTTAATACAGATATTGATATTGAATATTCTACAAATCAATCTGACTCTGAAGATTCTGATTCTGATTCTGATTCTGATTTTGATCATGACAAATTTGATTAAGTATAGGTTTGATAATATCACTCCTTTGCCACGACTTAATTCTAGTTTCTTCAACAAAGAAATCAATCCATTTTTGTGAATCACAAAAATTAATTAATTTATCAATATCTTTTTTTAAAAAATTATTAAGAATTATCACTAATTTAAATTCCAAGTTTGGATTTATTTTATGAATTAACTGATAAAATTCTAACAGATCGTCAATACATATTTGCTTTGGATTAATTTGTTCTCTAATGAAAATTATTGAATTACTCTCTTGTAAAATATTTAAAAATCTAGATACCCTTTTTTGATATTTTTCAATAAAATTTTCATAAAGGTTATTTGAATTAGATGGAAAATCGTGATAGAATGTAGCATTATATTTAGTATTTTGATAAATGTCCATATCGATATAAACTTTTTTTAAATTATCTTGTAAATAAAAAAATTTGGAACTAGTTTTAACCAAATTAAAATAATTAGAATTCCATAATTTATTAAAATTATCTTGAATCATTAAATTTATATTCTTAAAATTATTAACTTTAATCCAATCAAATGGTAAAGCTTGATCCCTTAAATTCAATTGCCTTAAATTTTCGGCTATACTGCAGGAGGATCCTAAAGAAATGAATTTCATTACTTAAATAAAATGTATATTTATTTAAATAATGTTAAGAAATCAAGTATTTACTGATTTTAATTTAGAATTAGATAGAAGTTTGTTCAATGATGCTTTACTTAAAATTTATGATTTGGTAATTAATTTTATTAATTTAGAAAGTCAGTACAATTTAGAATTTTGGAAATCTATTTGGTTAAAAGTTGTAACAAATAATCAATCAATGCTATTAATTTTAATTAATCCTAAATATGAATATCTAGAAGAATTAAATAAATTAGCTAATTTATTAAATGTCAATTCATTTTATTATCAATTTAGAGAAAATAATAGAAAACCAGAAAAACAAGAAAACATATTTTTATTAAAAGGTAATAATACTATTTATGAATTAATAGATGATTATAAGTTTCATTTGAGTCCTTATACATTTTGCCAATCAAATAATGATTTTGCAAATTTAATGTATAATCAGATTTCCAATATTTTAAAACAAGATAGTAATTATTCAGAATTATTTATTTATGGTAGAACCTCTTCTCCAATATCAATTTTAACTCATAGATATTTTAATAAAATTACTTGTTCTATTCCTTGCCAAATAACACATCAAAATATGTTAAAAGATTTACAAGAAAATAAAATAACAAATATTAAAACTATTTATCAAAGAAAAGAAGATTTTGAATTAGAAGATAGAAAATATATATTATTTTTAAGTCCTGGATATCAAGGGTTATCACAAAATATTTTAGATAAAGTAAAAATGTTAACCAAAGTAGAAAAAATATATTTATTGTATTGTAATCCTAAAAAAATATATATGGATCTTAAATATTTAGGATTAAACAAAATAAATAATATATACAAAATAGGAAGTCTTATTCAAATCTATGAAATTTTATTGAATAAAAAAAACTCATTGTTTTATTCAAGTTCATGATATTTTAATGATTTATCAAAATCCGTTTTATCATATTCCAATAATCTAACATCAGATTCAAAACCGGATCCTTCAAAATCAAACAAAACAAATTTGGAATCTTTAGGTCTAAATCCTATATTATCTAATCTAACATCTTTATGTCTAATATTTTTACCGTGTAAAAATGATAAAGCATTTTTAATATCATTTTTTAGTTTAGTAAGATTATCTGGATTAACAATGGTTCTATTTAATTTTAAATCAGAATTTTCCATATATACCAGAGGAATTAATTTTTCTGATACAATATATCCAAAATTATCATCTTCACATTCTTTAGCTTCATATATTCTTTCCAAATTAGGGTGTTCATTTTGAATTTTAAAAATAGCTTTTTGTTTATCTAAAATACTACAATCATAAAATCTTACTACAAATGTATCAAATACAAATACTTCTACTTTATCATCTTTAAGTACTTCAGCTTTAAAAGTTATAGAACCATATTTACTAAATAATTTATGAAATAATTTTCTGAAAAATCTTAATTTTTCAGCATTTAAATTACTAAATATTCCTCTATTAAAATTAAAATAATACTTTTTATAATCTTCAGGAATTTCATCACCTCTAATAAATTTTCCAGGAAATAGAGTATAACAATGACTTTTTTGTAAGTCATGAAAAAATATATCAGCAGGAGTTGCTAACTTAGACATTTCTTTAATCAAAGCGTCTTCTGCAGATAATGTTATTAAAGCGTCTTCATTTGGAATAGCCATTTTTTATATTTTTTTTTTATAATAAAACCACATAAAAAAAAATTAATTTCAATATTTATTATGGAAAAACATATATTCTGGGATAAACAACCAGTAACAAGAGAAGATACAGAATCGGTAGGAGTTATCGACAAGAATACATTAAAAATTTCTAAAGAAAAACCCACTCCTTTACCATCACTCTTAAAATGGTGTAGTTTTAATATATCTGATGAAAATGAATTTAAAGAATTTCATCAATTTATATTAGAAAATTATAATTCAAAAAAAGAAGATTTTCATTTAGCTTATACTCAAGATCTTTTAAGATGGTCTTTAGAATTAGATTTGGAAGGTTACAAAATAAAAAAATTAGATAACATTAATGATTGGTTTTTAGGTGTAAGAACAGATAAAGGTGTATTAGTTGGTTTAATAACAGCTGTACCTGTATTTTTAAAAGTTCAAGGTAAAAGTATTCAAACTGCAATTGTAAATCATTTATGTATTAAACCTGAGTTGAGAAGTATTGGATTAGCCGGATTTTTAATTAAAGAATTAATAAGAATAGTTAGATTAACAAATCCAAAACTTTTAACAGCACCGATATTTACTTCTAATGATTTACCATTTGAAAAAATAGTAGATGTTAAAATGTATTCAAGATATTTGAATATTGATAAATTGATTCAAGTGGATATTGTTGAATCAAAATATAAAGAAGATTTAGATTTTAAAAATTATTATCAAGACATAGAAATTACCCAAGCATTAAATATGTCTTTAATGAGAGAAGATGATATTGAATCAGCATATAAATTATTTAAGAAAAATTTAAAAAATTATACTTTGACTGTTGAATTTCCAAATCAAAAATTGTTTTCAGATTATTATGGAAATAAATTTAATAAAGACGGAAATCCTTTAGGACCAATTTATACATTTGTAGTTAAAGATAATGAAGATGAAATTACAGATTTTATTAGTTTGTACTCTTTACCTTATCAAGACAAAAATCATCAATTAATTTTAAAACCAATTAATTTACTTAGAATAGAAAGAAGTAAAACAGAATTAATAGATTTGTTAAATTACACTTTTTTAATTACTAAAGAAATGGGTTTTGATATATTTAACTGTTTAGAAACTTTTGGTATCTCTAAAGATATTAAAGAATTAAAATTAGATGGAATAGAACAAACAATGACTTATTATACTTATAATTATAATTGCGGTGAAGTAAAACCAGAAAGCTTGGGTGTTGTATTCCCCTAAGAAATATATATTGTGATTGATTTAAAAAAAGGGAAAAAAAAATCTTATAAAATTAAAGAATATCTCCTTATAGAAATCTATAATTGCATTTAATATGTCTACATCATTTAATACAATTAATTGTTCTAACTCATAGTCAAAATATTCATCGTAATTTTGAAATTTGTATCTACATATTGGACAAGAAGGATTTTTTGAAATCCATTGATTAATACAATCTTGATGAAATGAATTTTTACATTGGTAACAACAAAAATCTTTATTATTTTCTCGAGTATCTATACAGATGGAACAACAATTATTATTATTCATTTATATATTAATAATAATAATTTATTTTATTTGATAAGTTTGATCAGCTATTTCTTTAATAATATCCCAAATATTATTACTAAATATATTTTCCCAACTTAATTCTATAGCTTCAATAATTAGTTGTTCAACAATATTAGTAAAATTATAAGTAAAAACACCTATATAAAAACAGTTTTTTATTGGAATAAAATCTTTTTTCTTGTTAATTCTTTTTATAATATGACATGAAGTACTTTCTGATGATTTTTGAGACGAATTACATGATGTAATTATTTCTATATTAGCTATATTACCAAAGGATTTTAAATTAATAAAACCTCCTGAATAACAACTATCTAATATTAGTAATAATCTAAATAATCTTTGTGAGCCTCTATTTATTAACTCATAAATCTTATTATAATCTATAATTTTATCAGAAAGTTGGATTTTACCTCCTACATGTCCGTGGCCAGCAAATGTTATTATTATTTTATAATTTGAAAATGATGCATTTTCATGTATTTCTTTTAATATTTTACTTATACTATTAGTTGTAACTGGTTCTTGATCATCATTCAAAAGAAAAATTTTTTCAGGATTTAACTTTGAAAGAGTATTATACATAGCGATTGAGTCATTAACACAACCAGATAAGGATCCGTTATAATTACAACCAATACATATAATATAATTCTTTAATGATTGGTTGTTTAACATTTATTTATTCGTCTAAAAGTATTAAATATTAATTTTATTATTATGAGGGTCTTATGAAAACACTTAAAACTAAACTTGTTTTTTTAGTAAAATGGGAGGTAAGATATCTCATGATAAAAAAGACAAATCAAAAAATGAGTTTGATTTTATTTTATGTCAAGTCTGTAAAACGAATAATGCAACTGAGATATATACAAAGTGTGGTCATATAGGATTATGTAAAGATTGTATAAATATAATTTTAGAAAATACTACTTGTTATATTAAATGTCCTAATTGTAATAATAAAAATTGATTTTTTTTTTAATTAATGACCCCTTTTAATTTTTATAGACTTATGCAAAGGTTTAAGGATACTTCACCGTATTCTTTTACCACCAAGGTTTAAGAATACTTCACCGTATTCTTTTACCACCAAGGTTTAAGAATACTTCACCGTATTCTTTTACCACCAAGGTTTAAGGATACTTCACCGTATTCTTTTACCACCAAGGTTTAAGGATACTTCACCGTATTCTTTTACCACCAAGGTTTAAGGATACTTCACCGTATTCTTTTGCCACTTGGCAACATCCAGCAATTCATTTTCATATCATTAACAAAATATAAATTAAATTACATGATATTTTATATCATTGTAATTATTGGTTTACTCCATGAGTACCATTTGTTGTCAGCACCCAAAAGTTTATATATCTTCATCGTTTTATAAACTATATCTTCTGCATGAAAAAATTTTTTTCTAAAATAATATTAAGAAATTTCAAAAAATATCTAAAAATTGAATTTCTTCAAAAACGTGTGCTTCTTAAAACTACTCACCACAATTCAATTAAGGAGAAATAGCTCAATGGAAGAGTGCCGAGATCATATCTCGGAAGCCGTAGGTTCGATTCCTTCTTGCTCCAAAATAAATTAAATAGTAAATAACTATTTTTTATTTAATTTATTTGTTAATTATAATTTTAATCATAATTTTTTATTTAATTTATTTGTTAATTATAATTTTAATCATAATTTTTTCATCTAATTTATTAAATAAGATGAGATCATCACTTGTAATAGAATTTCCAAAATCTATGTATTGATAGACATAAAAGTCACCAATATCAACAACACTAACTGAATGGAAAATAATATTATTATCAGGACATCTACTTTCATTTAATGTATTAGGGTTTTTATTACCTAAAATCCAATAACAATTTTCTTCTTTTTCAGAAACTATTTCAATAACTTTATAAATCCAATATTCATTAATTTCATGTTTATAAACAACAGCTTGATTGAATAATTCATTTACAGAATTATAAATTCCATTAATTTCTTTGTCTTTCGATTCTGTAATTGATATAGAGTTTTTAATAATAGATGAAGATTCTTTAATTTCTTTTTTTGATTTGATATAATTTTGTAAAGTAAAATATAAAACAATAACAATAAAGATAATGTATTCAAATATAATATTCATTTCTAATTAAAATAAATATTATATTTAAAAAAGTGGGAATTTATGACTACCAATTTATTTCAAAGACCTAAAGGATAGACTTATTCTTGGTAATTTTAAATTATTAATTTTTTCTCTTCTTACTGAATGATCATATAATTCTTGACATTTTCCATACATGTGAAATAAATCACCATTGTTAATTAAAAATGTATCTCTATTTTTATGATTAATCTTGTCCCTAATTATAAACTTTCTAGTATCTCCAAAACTTAATACAAATATATCATTATTCTTGTGTATTTGATATTCATCAGAATGATAATTTATATGATCATTTCCATCTTGATAATAGTTAATTAAAACAGAATCTAATTTTACATTATTTTTTTCTTCAATAAGTTTTTTTAGTTTATTTACGGTTTTGGTTAAAGGATTAGGTAATAATTTTTTACCAGCATAACTATACTCTAAAAAAGTGTCTGTTTGCCATGATGTCAATCTAGATTCTCTAACTAATACTCCATCAAAATTTATATAATCTTGGTTCAAATTTACTTCATCAAATAAAACATTTAAATAATTTTCATTGATAAAATTTGGATAATATTGATAGCATTTCATTTATTTTAAAAATTATTTTTTCCTTTATATTATTTAATATAAATGAAAGTTATAATTACATTTGTTGTTTTACTAATAATTATTTCAATAATTACTTATAAAATAGGTTACAATACTAATAAAAAACCTTTAATTGAAGTTAGAAAAAGTAAAATTCATAATAAAGGAGTATTTGCAAATTATGATATTAAAAAAGGTGAATTAGTTGAAAAGGCACCTTATATTGTTATCAATGATAAAAATGCAGTAAAAGATTATGTTTATTTTTACACCAAAAATAATAGTATTTGTTTAGTATTAGGATATGGATCTGTTTATAATCATTCTGATAATCATAATGTAAATTTTTATGTAGATCCTAATAACCATTATTTTGAGTATTATGCAAATAAAAATATAAAAAAGGGAGAGGAGTTATTAGTAACTTATGGTTAAGATTATTGGATATACATAAATTCAATTTAATTATTTTTCAATTAAAACAATGTCAGTGTACTTTTTTAATTTAAAGAATTTTTTTTTTGATTTAAAGAATTTATATATTTTTGAATTACTGTATTTTTAATTAAAACAAGCATCATTGTACTTTTTTAGTTTAAAGCATTTATTATCTTTTTGAATTACTGTATTTTCAATTTCATAATTATCAGGTGCTTGAATAACAACACATTTTTTATTTTTACATATTTTTCTAAATAATACAGCTATTCCTAAGCCCCATAGGAATGAGAAGAAAATGGTATTATATTTTTCGTTATTAAATAACATAATTAATATTAAAAAAGATATTAATTATATTTAAAAATAAATTAAACTTTTATTATAAAATATGATAAAACTATTATCACCAGAAGTTATTCTATCTTTCAAGAACAGGGTTGATAAGTCTAGCAAAGAATTAGACCAATTATTTGAGTCAATTAACTCTTCTTTTATTAGTTCAACTAATAAAAACGAAAAATATAAGAATATTAAATTTATTAATCATTTCAAAAAAAGTACAAATAAATGGAAAAAATCAATTGAAGATAAAGGATCTGTTAAATTATTAGTAAAAAATAATGTCAATAAATTATCTGATAATAATTTTGATAAGATTTCAGAAGAACTTATATTTAATTTAAAGATTAATAATTATGAATCTTTAATTATATTAGCTAATGAATTATTTAATAGTGTAATAATGCATCCGGTTTATATTAATAATTACATTAATTTAATTAAAAAAATATATTATGTAACATCAGATCATTGGAATTATGATGGAAAAAGTTTAATAGATTTGCTAATAATAATGTCTCAAATTAAATATTTTATGGATTACAGAAAATTGGATGAAATAGAAGATAGTTTAGATAATACATTTACTGAAACTGTTCAATTTATTGAATTAGATGGATTAGACGAAAAGGAATTAAAAATAGTTAATAAATCTATGAAAATATCAAATATTAAATTCATTGTTCAAATGTATTTAAATAAGTTTTTAGATTCAACAATTATGGATAATATTATAGTGGAATTAATTAATTTGGAAACAACTCATTCAATAGAAGCACTGATAGAAATCTTAAATATGTGTGAAAATAATGATAAAATAATTAATAAAAATTTCACAAAATTAGAAAAATTAAAATCTTCAAAAGAATTTGATTTCAGATTAAATTTTATTTATGGAGAAGCATTATGTAAATATGATAATAAAAAATCTAATTCTGTAAAAGTTAAGAAATTAAGTCCTAAACAACCAGTTAAGAAAGAAGATTTATTTATGATTGGTTGTGAAAATATAATTGAAGAATATATAATGATAGAAGAATTTGAAGAGGTATATGAATATCTAAAAGATTCTCAAGATAATTATCATGATTTATGTAAATTTTCAGATGTTTTAATTAGATCAATTTTATGTTCTAAAGAAATAGATTATACCAAATTAAAATCATTAGTTAAACAATTAATGGGTAAAAAAATATTGAAACCTTCAAACTGGAAAAAAGGATTTAACAATAATATTAAAAATTTTGAAGATATCATGTTAGATTATCCTAAAGCTAATAAAAATTTAAGTAAATTTATTACCTATAGTAAAAAAAGTAATATTATAAAAGAAGATTATATTAATGAACTGATAACTAAATATGAGGTATCTTTATAAATTAAGAATGAAATATCTTTATAAATTAATAATGATAATTATTATTTTATAAGTAAATATAGGAATTAATTATTACACATTTTAGATATACAACCAGTTAATTGTAGTAGTGTATCTGTACCATCATTAACTTTTATGTAAGTACTAGAAATATCTTTCATAAATTTTATTTTTTTTTCATCATCAATATCAATTTCATAATTATCTTTCAACATATTAATCATTGTTAACAATATGTCATTAGCAGAATATCCTAAACCTTTTAGTTGAATCATATTCTTAATAGCTGTTTTAATATCATTATTAGAACAAGAATCAAAAATACCTTTAATTACAATAGGTTTAGGTTTATCACAAATTTTGAAGACGTTATCTTTTGTGATTTTTTCATAAGTATTATATACAGATTCAAGATTATTAATAGCTTGTCTGATATCACCATTACTAGCAAAATTAATAGCTTCTAATCCTTCATCATTAAATTGAATATTTTCTTTTTGACAAATATATTCAATTCTTTGTTTAATTGAAATATTATCTAATCTAGGAAATCTTAGAATCATACATCTACTTTGAATAGATTCAGTAATTTTAGAGGAGTCATTACATATGAATGCAAATCTAGTATTTTTAACATATGTTTCAATAATATTATTTAGTAGGTTTTGAGCCTTTGATGTAATGCTATCAGCTTCATCTAAAATAATAATTTTATGATTAACATTATCCATCTTTTTCTTACAAAAATGCATAATAGTATTATTAATCATATTTAAACCTCTGTCGTCTGAAGCATTTAATTCTAAAACTGCTTCATCATATTGATCTGCTAATAATTTTCTAGCAATGCATAAAACTGTTGAAGTTTTACCAGTTCCTGGACAACCAGTAATAATAAGATTTGGCATTGATTTTTCTTGAATTATAAAATTAATTTTCATTCTTATATAATTATTCACAATAATATCATCTATCATTTGTGGTCTATATTTCTCTACCCAAGGCATAGAATTTTTAGGATCAGCTGAAAGTAATTTACTTTTAGATTTCTTTTTCTTTTTGGATATAGAGTCAAAAAATACAACGTTCTTTTGTGACATTTTTTTAAATATATTAATAAACTTATCTTTATATTAAATTGAAAAAAAATCAATATTTTTTTATTAACTTAATTTATATATGAATATTAAAAAATATTATATAAATTATGGTGGTTCAATTGCTGAAGATGTAACCGTTGTATCTATTGAAACCTTGCCTATTGCAAAAGCAATTTATGAGTTTAAAGCAGGAAAATATGCATTACCTATGGTAAAAAAAGCAGTTGATCAATTAAGTTATAACAAAGAAAAGGGAAAAACTGGATTATATGATTTAAAAGATCAATTAAAAACAAAAAAATTTAAAACTGATGATACAACTAAAGAAATAATAGTTGTGTATGATAATGATCATGAATATTTTCTACCAATTTTTCTTGAAGCAAATTCAGAAAAAAAAATAATAATAGATGTAGCTTTAAATAATTTACACGAAGATGTTTTTATTACAATGAAGATTTTTGTATCTGAAATTGAAAGAATTATAGATGAATTTAGTAGTAATGAAAATAAAGAGTTTATTGTTTATGAAAAAGATGAATTCAAAAAAATAAAAGAAAGTAATTTGTATATAAAATTTTTAGACTATAAAGGTAAATTAGATAAAGTTATTGATATTGAAAGTTTAAAAACTTTTTTACAAGGTAGAATTAATCATAGATTATTAATATTAATACAAGAAAGAGAAAGAATTTTAACTCAAGTTATTACTTCAGAAGATTATAATTTAATATTCGACATATATAAGATGTTAAAACCTGATAGTAAAGAAATTAGAGGAAAAAGATATAATAGAGTATTAAGAGAAGTTAAAAATGCAATAGAAACAAATTATATTATTAATAACGATCACAAAATAATGATTTTAAATGAAAATATAGCCAAACTAAAATATCAAATTGAAACAAATGATAAAATTCCTCCTTCTAGAAAAGAAGTTATGCGTAATGAAATTCCAAATTTAGAAGAAAAAATTGTAAACAGAACAAGAGAAATTAATATTAAAATTGAAATACAAAGATTGAAACTTTTTTTCAATTCTGATATATTTAGAGATTATAAAGAAATAGATAATGAAATACATACTTTACTTTATACTGACGAAGATGGAGGTTCTAAAATAGGGCTTGAATTTGAAAAACTAATTTCAGATGATCCTGATATGCAATTAAATATTATTAATCATAATTTAGCTATTCCTGTAGAAGGTATTGAATCAATAAAAACATATTTCAGTTATACTCATGGTAACTCAGATATTGATATGGCATTTGTTCAATAAAAAAATTGAAATTTTATAAGTGAATAATATCATTTTATCAAAAACCTTATTACCTAATCATGTCAACAATTAAGAGAACACTAAATAATACGGCCTTAAATGTGGCCCAGGGAATTTTTGAGTTTAAAGCTGGATATCATGCTTTGACTCTTCTCCCTAAAGCGAATCAACAATTAGCTTTTAATAAGCAAGGTGCTGAGATCGGAGCCTTTCATTGTAAAGACTCTAAAAAGATAAAGAAGTTTAGAACTTCTGACTCTACACAAAAGGTTATTGTTATTTACAAAAATGACACCAACTTTTTACCAATTTTTGTGGACCCGAAGTATGAATCTGGTATGAAGATCAAGATGGCACTAAATCAGATGTCTGAAGATGATATGACTTTGATTCAAGATACTTTAGATAGTGTCCATCACGTTATACAATCATCAGAGCATGATATTGTAGTAGTCAATTCAGATTTGAGTGTTAACTTGTTAAGCGAAAATGAGTTGCACGGACAGTTCTACAAGTACTATACGGCTTTCACAGAAAGGAAAACTTTTTCTGAGAAACTTAGCTTTTTATTTGACAAAATGAAAGATGAAATGAATTTGTTTGAAACAATAGAAAAGAGAGAAGAAATACTCAAGGCTATTCCTGATGAAAGCTATCTTAAATTCTTCACTGAATTCAAAACTGCAAATCCATCATCCAAGGAGAAATTTGAACAAAGAACTGCATCTGTTATCAGGAAAGCTTTAGCTAATGAGAGAAGCAGATGTAAGACTAATATTTGGAAGTTAAAAAAAAGTTTAGATCAGATACAAGCTGTCAAGAATTATAGGTTAGATAAAGCTACCAAAGAATCTGAACATATTAAGATTCTTTCTGATTATCAAAAAGGTTATGACAGTATAACTTCTCAGATTAATGAGGAGAGAAAAAAACCTGTACCTGTCATGCATCTAAAGAATGAATTCAATCAGATTCTCAAAATGACGGTAGATTATCACGGAATTCAAATGAACTTTAAGGAGTTGGATAACATTATTTATTCAATACTCTACAAAGATCAAAAGGAAAGAAGTCAAATTGGCACTGAGTTTGAAATGATAGTAGAAGAATTAAAAGATCTACAACAACAAATCTGTTCAGTTACAGGAATAGAAATCACATCAGAATCTCAATTCTTCTTTACTCATACCCACGGTATTTCAGATATCGACATGGCTATTGTTTAAAGTCTTAACAAAAAAAAATAATTTTCATTTATCAATATACAAATATATAAAAATTATTTGATAAATTTATAATTTAGGGTTCATTGCTTGAATAAATTTAAGACTGACATCTAATAATTTCATTTGTTTTTCACATTTAAAATCTGGATCATTATTGGTTAGTAAATAGAACATATAATAGTTTTCTAATTTATCTAGATAAGGTTTTAAAATTTTAGCAATTAATGGATTGTCATAATTATAAGTTTTACTGTAATCATAAGATTTTTCTATTTTTTGATAAATTTGTTCTAAATAATCTTTATATTGTTGAGGCTGATTAAATTTACTAATAGCTCCATTAGGTAAATTAATATTCATATTATTATCCTTTCTTAATAAGTCTCTAAAATCATAAGTTACTGCTTCCAAAGTAGAGTAAATGGGTTGAGATCCAAATTTAGAATTTAAATTAGAATTAATACCATTAAGTAATTGAACATTTGGATCTTGTTGAATTTCTATAAATTTTCTGCCATCTTTATTCATTACATCTTTAATAATGTAGGTAATAATACCTAAAATATTTTCATTAATGTAAATACCTTCAAAAGCACCATTCGCTAAATCTTTTAGTTTTTTAATATTTCCAGGATCTTTAGCTAAATTAGGATTTTCAACAGTATAGAGTTCAACAATTATATTTTCAATTACACTAAAATAACTATTTTCAATTAAAAATTTGATTAATTCTGTAGCAGTATATTGAATATGTATTCCTTCTTCTAAATTGGTACCTTTAAAATCAGCAACACTAATTTTAGGCATATAATTATTTTGATTTTTATTAGATTGAGAAAAATTATTATCAATTCTAGAACCATCTTTTAAATTTACAGAAATAAATTGATAGTTATTAACCCACCAGTTAAATATCTCACCATAATTATTTCTAACATATTCTATTATAAAGGATGCATAATTTTCCTGTAAGGTAGGTAAATACATCGGATCTAAAAACATAGATGCTCTAAATAATTTATCTTTAGTTTGGTTTCTATAAATATTAAAATCGTCATCTAAATCTACGAATGTTTTAATAATGTTCTCTTTACCTGGTAAATCCATAACAATAAATGGAACATAGGTACCATCTATCATTATTTGAAATTCATATATAACAATAGATCTTGAACTACTAGGGTTATTAACAGTAGCTTTAATTCTTCCAGTTTCTAATCTTTTATCATCTATTTGATCTACAAGTTCATCAAAGCCTTTAAATACACTGTAATCGATTTCAATATAAGAATCAGGTACAGAGTCAGCTGATAGATTATTAATTTCACCAACAAAACCAGGTATTTCATCGTCATTAAATTCTTGAGTATCAGATAAATTTAATTTTTCACCTGATTTGGTAAATTTATAATTGTATATAAATTGATGAGTTTTTTGTTGTTCTCCTTGATTCCAATAAAAGAAATATTTAAAACCTTTTCCATAAATTTCAAATACTCTAAACATAATTTTACTCTGCCCTTTAATATTTAATAAAGTTCTTTGAAGTAAACCATAAATATTCTTTTTTTTATTACCAAAAAGAGTAACTGTCTTACCTACACCACTATAACCATAAGTTAGTAACATGGTACCTTTTTTTTGAGATAATTGAGAAGATAATCCCATATATAAACTCAAAGTATCATTATCAGGGAAATCTACTGAATCAAAAACTTCAGCAAATTGAATACCTTGGTTAATATTCTTATATTTATCATTTAATTTATCAAAATAATTTTTAGAGTCTAAAGATTTTTCACATTTCTCAGAACTTATAGATAAAATATCACTTTGATCATTGTTTTTAGCAAATATGATTTGATCTTCAGGTCTTTTGTCAATAACTATATTTTTAGTATATTTTCTATTTCCAACAACAGCAGTTGTTTCTTTTGGATTTGCAAAATCATTTATTCTTGCAAAAATAGATACTTTATCTTGAAATAATTGTTTGTAATTTTCTAATATATCTTTAAACAAATTTAATAAATGAAACATATTTTTTATCTCTGGCTTGCATTTTTCAATATCAATATTACTAGTTTTTTTTACTTCAATATCTTTTCCAGTTTCATCTTTAGCTTTTTGCATACCAACTACAAATCCTAAGAAATTATACAATTTATTTATTAAAATAAAATGATATTTTTTAAAATAGTTAATTTCGTCTGATCTTCCTTTTTGTCCCATTTTAAATATTAAAATATCTAAGATTCTTCTATAATATTGACAAGTACCTATACTAATATATTTATACATCATACTATTGGAAGAAGTTAATTGATTAGTTGTACTTAATAATAAAAACATTTGATAAAATGTAATTTGAATATAAAGTTTATTATATTGATTAACTTTTTTATAATAAGCAGCTAATACTTCTTTCAATGTTTTAATCATTTTGGAATATTCCAAACTTTTTTCTAACATGATGTTTTGATCGTCAATTAATTTTTTAGCATCTACTGATGCTCCACCACCTTGTAAAGAATATAATGATTTATTTACTTCTGATAATTGTGCTTGAACTTGAGTTTCTTGAGCTTGTAATTGTTGAAGTTCAGTATTTTTAGCTTGTAATAAAGTATTATCTACTTTTGGTTTTTTATTAAAAGCCGCTTCTAATTCAGTTTGATTGTCCAAAAAGTAATATTGACTTCTTAAAATATATAAGATACCATCAGAACCTTTATTAACATCTTCTTTTAAAAATTCGTATAATTCACTATTTTTTTTGGTATTACTAGAAGCAGTGAAACCACTGGAAATCTTTTTTAAATCTGATAGTAATTTTGATGAACTTACACCCTGTTCTATTTTATCTCTAATTGCAATTAGTTCTTTTATTTGAGAATCATTAAGTTGAGGATTAAATTTCTTATTTATAGTTTTAACATACTTGTTTTTGTTGTCTGTAATTTTAGCAACTGTTCTAACGAATGTATCTTTTTCTAAATACTCTTTATATTGATTTAAAAAATCTAAATTTCCTTGTTCTCTTTCTGTTAATTGAACTGTTGGATTACTTATATTTTGTATTTCAGAATTTAATTGATTAATTTTACCTTGAATTGTTTTTAATTGTGATTCAATATTAGATTTTTGTTGTTTCTTTTGACTATCAATGTAAACAGCACCAAATTCTTTTGAGAAAGTTGGATCAGCAATTATTGGAATTTTAGATCTATCTGGTAAAGAAAAATCTTCATCCTTAACTTGAGGTGAACTTGTTTGTATTTGTTGTAAAGCTTTATCAATATTTGCTTTAATCTCAGATGATTTTATTTTAGAAACATCTGTAATATAATTTTCTAAAGAAACAATATCAGGTCCCATATCATCAGTTTTATTAGAAATAATTACAATATCATTACTATTAAATTCAGAAGCAGCTGTTTTTTTTAATAAATCTCTCATATTACTATCAATGAAATCTAAATCACTTTGATATTTTTGAATTACTTCTTTCAAAGTTGCTATTTTTGTGTCAATATCTTGAATACTTAAAGAAAATTTATCAGGATTATTTAAGATTTGTTGTTTAATATCTTGATAATCACCTGTAAATTTATCACCAATATTTTTAAGTTGTTCTTTGGTAATATCTATAGGGGCATCAATAATAATAGGTTTATCTTTCATTGTTATCATAATTGTATCTTCAGACAAATTTTGCAGTAAATCTGTTTTTAATGTTTGTAATGAATTAATAACTTGATTATTATCACCAGATTCATCCGGTTTAATATCAGATATTTTATTTTTAATTTCTCCTACTAAAATAGATACTTCTTTGAATTGTTGTAAAGTGTCTTCTAATTCTCCAAGATTTAATTCTTTTTTATTCTTTTCATATTCAATTAGTTGTTTTCTAATATCTTTTAATCTATTAGATAAAGATTCTGGACTTTCTATTTTTATAGTTTCTTCACCTCCTTTCATAATTTTTATTGATTCACTAATTTTTTTCTTATTGTATTTAATATTTTCATATTGATTCTGATATCTTTTAATTAAAATGTTTTCCATTTTATAATTATATATTTATATTTATAAAATAAATTTATATTTTTTGATAAATTAAATAAGTTGTTTTTCTAATTCTTGAATTAATTGATATAATGATAAATTCAATAAGGCCACTTTATCCTTATTTTTTTCTAATCCATTTTTTTCTAATTTTTTTATTTTTAATATTATTTTTTCTGCATTATGGACTAATTTATTATAATAAGTTTGATTAATCATTCTAATATATAATTTAGTTTATATTATTTTCTTAGTATAAATTAATGGAAATTAATCACGTATTAAATAAACAATTAAATTTATTAATAAAAAATTTATCAAAATCAATAAAAATAATAAAAACAATTGATATTGTGGATATGATAGGTGGTAGTAGTCAAGATATAGTTATTAAAGATACAGTTATTAAAGATACAGAATCTATTATAATAGATGAGTGTAATGACATTTTTAATTTATTCGGTAAAGAAAAAATAAAACAAATACAATTTATTAGAGCACTTAAAGAAAATAAAGAACTTCAGAAAAAATTAAAAGTTTCAGAATATAAAGTAGGAGAATTTTGGCAAAATAGTAAGAATTATAAAGAAGCGAATGAATTATTTTCTAAAATTAATAATTTAGAAAGAAGAGGAACAGAAATTACCGGAAGTATGGTTGATTTTGATAGAAATAAATTCAACAAATATTGTGATAGAGAAATCATGGGACCTGATAATGAATTATTTAATGTAAAATCAGCTGAAGAATTAATAGAAAATGCAAAAAAAAGTATAAAAGATGTTAAAGTAGAAATCGATACAAAAACAAAGAATAATTTAAATAAAACAAAAAATTTTTTAATGGATGCAAAAAATCTAGCAATTACTGTAAAAGACAAATTGGATAATGGAGAAGTATTCACAAAATTTGAATGTGATGAAGTTAATAAAGATCCTCATAAATGTAAAAAAGAAACTTTAGAAAGATTAGCTCAAATAAATACATTATTTGATATTAATGTAAATGTAGAAAGTGCTGAAGATCTAAAGTTAAAACATCAAAATGCTTGTTCTTTAAACGACCTTTCACAAATAAAAGATTTAGAAAATAAATTAAGAAATTTAGGATATTTAGCTAAATGTTAGAGATACTTTAATAATATATTTAAAAAAAAAATAAAAAAAAAATGTATAGTATGAGTATATATTTATAAAATAATGATATCTGAA
>JGI20157J14317_10000822_pt1 | contig 30827 bp, 19 predicted proteins | sample COG_07_FD_14317 | JGI IMG/M metagenome (IMG submission 14317)
ATGGCCGAACGTTTAAACTGACTGTTAAAGGTGGTGAGCAAACCCACCACCTCAACCGTTGGATCCTGTTGCAGTTGATACAGAGTCCAGGCCGAGTCTTTCCCGCTACTCCATGAGAGCAGTACTCGCTTGATCCCTTTATCAGCTGATTGCGTCACATAGATACCTACAGGCTGTAGCGCAGCCCTAAGCTGGCACCAAAACCCAGGGTCTGGTAGCCAGATACTTCCTGGTAATCTTCATCGAACAGGTTATCCAGTCGCAGATAGAGATCAAGCTTATCCGTTGCATTAAAGTTGGCGTTTACATTAACCAGCGTAAAAGCATCTAGGGTAACGTCGCCAAAATCAGTCTGCGTACCGTTATGCTGGGCATTTGCATTAATCGTAAGATTATCGTGCGCTCTCCACAGCAAATTCAAGCTACCGAGGTGACGAGCACGGCGGATTTCATCTACGCCATTCTGAGTAGAATCCGTGTAGGTGTAGGATGCATCCAAGGCAACAGATTCATGTGCAAGCCACGATGAAGTCAGCTCTAAACCCTCCTGCCTACTAATTCCATTGATATTGTATGGTTGATAAATACAAGAACCGTCTTCAGACAATTCAGTACATTTTGAACCAATTTCATTCTCTAATTTTGCATTAAAGTAAGTTACTTTGATCTCAAGGCGGTCATCTAAAAGGGCTTTATCAACACCAAACTCCCAACTCTTCGACTGCTCAGAGATTAAATCTGGATTGGCTAGAAATCCGCTGTAAATACCGTAGAGCTCAGAAAAGGTTGGATTTTTGATAGCGGTTCCCGAAGCAACACGGAACCGAGTGTTTTCATCGAGACGATATACGCCCTCAAACTTCCATGTGTCGGCATCTTCGAAAGTATCGTTGTTATCCTGTCGAGCGCCAACCGCTAGAGTAAGCTTATCGACTGGATCTACTCTGTATTCCAACGCAATACTATCGGTATCCCGATCTACAAATTTATTGGCATCACTTCCCATTGCCCAACCACCAGACTGCTTATACTCCTCAGTTTCTCGCTCCAACAATAGGGAAATCTGCTGATCTGAAGCCTCCCATAGACGGGATCCAACATATTGGTAACCCTGTCTGTTTGATTCTGTAGCGCCGTTTGCAACAGCAACCCCATCAGAGGTGTACTTAAAGTTATTATTTTCAAATTGAGATTCTGACAGGCTAATTTTATGATTCCATTTGCCATTAGCAGAGACGTACTGAGCATTTACGCGAGAAGAAAATCGATCAAAGTCACTGTGTAATAGATCATTAAACTCATTGTGAAATGCTGTGCCAATCTTGCCCGCATATTCATCATCATATTCACTTACACCATCACTTTGGCCTATGGATAATGTCAGCCTCAACTCATCACTGGCATCCACACCGGCTTTAAAATTTATACTGGTGTTTTCGTATCCATCATTATCGTTTGTGCCTGTACCTGAAATAATATTATCGCCTTCAGATTCGAGATCAGTAACACCTAAACTGACATCATATTTATCAGCCTTATGGCCAATACTTAAACCAATCTTATTAGTAGAAAAGCTTCCAGTCTCGGTGAACACTTTCGCGCTAAACGGCTGTTCGGCACTGCGGGTAATAATATTGACCACGCCAGCCATCGCATCACTGCCGCGCATAGCACTCTGGGGACCACGGATCACTTCAATACGCTCAATATCAGAAGTAGTTAAAGTACCCCAGTTAAGCTCATCGCTCTGGGATGGATCATTGGCTTCGACGCCATCGATTAGTACCAAAAGATGATTTGCCTCGGCACCGCGAGCACGGATTTGAGTCTGAGAACCCTGCACACCACTGCGGCTAACCGCCAGACCGGGCACATCCCGCAGCAAATCACCAACAGTCAAAGCCGCGCGATTTCTCAACTTCTCACTATCAATAACCGTAATTGCATTGGCCGACCGGCTGGCAGCAATAGGTACCAGTGAAGCACTGACCAGGATTTCATTAATTTCGGTTTCAGCAGCAATAGCCGTCTGGGATAGAATGGGGGCTGCTGACAACGCTATCGCTGTCGCAAGAAAAGATATTTTTTTCATAATTTCCTCTAACGCTCACACCCGAGCGAATAATAAATATAAGCNGGGGCGTACAGGCAGAGAGACAGAGACTGTCGATCAGCACAAGACCGCACCCCGCGGTTTGTCTGCATAGCGATAGGCCGGTCTCCGGACTCATAAGTGAGCGACTTGCCAACAAGCCACTTTGTTTGACTACCTTCCCATGCGTTTTAGCACAGTGGTCATACAGCCAAACAACCTTATTTACCGTTGCGGGGGCAGTATCGGAATTGCTATTTGATCAATCTATGATCAAGCGCACCGATTTCCCGTTTCACTCTTATTTAGCCGGACATCTGATTGGCCAAACTTGAGAACCTATTGCCGAAGCAAGAGCAGGCAATCTACTCTTGCGCGGATTTGATGTCAATCTGGATCAGTAATAAATTTTCTCGCACCGACGTAATACTGAATATCAGCAAACAGATCAGGCTTGGGCAATAGCCGGGTACCCGGCCAATGTCTGATCGGCCAGATACTGGGCATAGCCATTGGCTTTGATCACATCACCCATCATTAATAGCGCGGGAGATGGCAGTGGCATCGCCTTTAAGCGCTCGGCAATATCACTGATAGTCCCCAGCACAACCTGCTGATTATTCGAAGTTCCCTGAGCCACCACGGCAAAGGGTTTGTCGGCGGGACAGCCGCGCTGTAATAACTGACTGGTGATCTCTTCAAGATTTGAAAGCCCCATATAGAACACCACGGTGCTGTCTTTTTGTAGAGCCAGATCCCAGTTTATATACATCTGACCATTTTGCCGATGGCCGGTAATAAAGGTCACGGCATGGGCATGATCTCGGTGAGTGAGGGGTATTTGTGTGGCGGCAGCGCAACCAATGGCTGCGGTAATGCCTGGTACTACGGAACATTCCACGCCCTGCTTGTTTAGGTGATCTACCTCCTCACCCCCACGGCCAAAGATAAAGTTATCACCGCCTTTGAGGCGCACCACATTTTTACCGCAGCGTGCCAGCACTGCCAGCAACTCACAGATCTGCTCCTGAGGCAGACTGTGCTGATCTTTTTTCTTACCCACATAGATTAAATCACAGCGCTCTCTGGCATATTCCAAAAGCTCGGGATTAGCTAGACGATCATAAACAATCGCATCCGCCTCTTGCAGCAGGCGCATGGCTTTTACCGTAATTAACTCCGCATCTCCGGGCCCTGCGCCCACAAGATGAACCTGACCAAATAAGGCCTTATCTACGGGCTTGAGACTTGCGGCATCAGGATTAGTGGTTTTAACCAGTGTCAGAATATTGTTGTTCATCATTTTTCCATGGTTGGGTGAGGCTCGTCTAAGCCAGACTAAGAGTTTTAGTAATAAGGTTATTAAGCTCCGGAACACAGGAGCCACAGTTGGTGCCACACTGAAGTTGCTGGCCCAGCTCTTGAGCTGAACAGGCACCCCCTTCAATGGCATCGGTAATGGTTTTTTCGCTGACTTTAAAACAAGAGCAGATTAGCTTGCCTTGATCCGGTTCCGCGCTGCTGGCAATCAATGACCAGTAGTTGCCATCGACCTGTTCGACAAATAGTCTCTGTAGCCAGGCTCTGCCGGGTAGCTGACTTTTGTCGGCATGGGTAAAAACAGCCATTTCAATCTGTTGATCGCTGTAGCAAATAAAGCGCTGGTCACTGACTGATTCATCAGCATAGTGCTCATAGGCTTGCGCCGGGCCCTGGTCAATTAATCGTTTCAGGGCAATAAAATCCTGCCAGTTAAAATGCTCCGTCACAGCCACCTGATAGAGATAACCCTGATTATTCTCTAACGGTGACAGGCTCCAGTTAATAAATGACTCACAGCTGAGCTTGGTGCGACTGACCAAGACTGCCCAGCAGGGGACGTTGATTCGGGCGATAGTAGCTGGGGTGAATTTAAATTCTGGCTGTCCGGAGACCCCATCAATAATCGGCCCCACCAAACTATCAACACGGGCACTTTTGGCAAATTGGTTATTCCAGTGGATCGGAATAAATAGCTGGTTGGGTTTTAAGCCCGCGTCTGTAACAACAGACAACTCTACATTGCCCTGGGCGGTAGTGACTTTGGCGAGATCATGCTCTGTAAGCTGATAGGCCCGTGCAGTATCTGGATGAATAGCGACAAAAGGCTGTTCAATATGGTCCAGCAATCTGGAGGCGCGGCCGGTGCGGGTCATGGTATGCCACTGATCACGGATACGGCCGCTATTCAGGGCCAGGGGAAACTTATCACTAAGCCTCTGCCCGGGTAACTCAGCCTCAGTGCTAACAAACTGCGCCTTGCCACTGGGAGTTGGAAACTGCCCATCCATAAACAGGCGCTTGGTACCCGAAGGGCTGGCTGCTGTGACCGGCCACTGAACCGGTTCTAACTGATCGTATTCCAACTCCGACAATGTACTCAGCGAGCCTATATTAAATAGTCTGTTGCCAGTATTTTTAAATTCAGAGAGCGCCGCATGCTCAACAAAAATATCTCTTGGGCTGTTGTAAGCAAAGCCCTCTTGATAGCCCATGGCCTGCGCCACCTGAGCCATAATCCACCAGTCATGGCGGGCCTCTCCCAGAGGCTCTATCAGGGCCCGCTGGCGGGAAATACGCCGTTCGGAATTAGTCACCGTGCCCTGTTTTTCACCCCAGCCGGTGGCCGGCAATAAAATATCTGCTGTGGCTGTGGTATCTGTTTGGGCAATACAGTCAGAGACAATAACCGTGTCGCAACTTTCCAGTGCAGCCTTAACTTTGTCGGCATTGGGCATGCTCACCACTGGGTTGGTGCCCATAATCCAAATGGCTTTGATACGGCCATCAGCGACAGCATCAAATAGATCAACGGCTTTTAATCCGGGCTCCTGGCTGATGCTGTCAGCGCCCCAAAACTCTGCCACTGTGGCAATATTTTCCGGGCTGTAATCCATATGGGCGGCCAGCATATTGGCCAGGCCACCCACCTCGCGGCCACCCATGGCATTGGGCTGACCGGTAATTGAGAAAGGTCCGGCGCCAACCTTACCCAGTTTTCCCGTGGCCAGATGGCAGTTGATAATGGCATTGCACTTATTGGTGCCGGTGGCGGACTGGTTAATACCCTGGGAGTAAAAGGTAATAGCCTTGTCAGTCTCGGCAAACCATTGGTAGAAGGTTTTTAGCTGATTGCTGTCAACGCCGGCCGGCCCTGCGACATTATCAAGGGTTGCAGTGCTGGCATTGGCAATGGCTTCCCCAAAGCCCTGGGTATGGTCATCTATATATTGGCTGTCAGTAAACCCATGGCTAGCAAGATAATGCAGCAAACCGGTAAAGATAAACTGATCGGACCCCGGGGCAATGGCGAGATGGAGGTCGGCCAAATCACAGGTCGCAGTGCGTCGCGGGTCGATAACAACAATTTTTAGATTGGGGTTGGCGGCTTTGGCCTCTGCCATACGCCGATAGAGAACTGGGTGAGTCCAGGCAGCATTGGAGCCGGTTAATATCAGCAGATCAGATTGTTCCAGATCTTCATAGTTACAGGGCACCGCATCACTGCCAAAGGCGCGCTTGTAACCAGCCACCGCGGATGACATACAGAGTCTTGAATTGGTATCCACATGGCCTGTGCCAATAAATCCCTTGGCCAGTTTATTGGCCACATAATAGTCTTCGGTCAGTAGTTGGCCAGAGAGATAGAACGCAATGGCACCGGGACCATGCTGGTCGCGAACCTGAGTTAGTCGGTCGGCAACGGTTTGTATTGCCGTTGGCCAGTCTGATTGCTGCCCTGCCAATCTGGGATATAACAGCCGCCCGGTATCACCGTTGGTTTCGTGCAGTGCAGACCCTTTAACACAAAGCTTACCTAAATTGGCCGGGTGCGAGGCATCCCCGGACACAGCAATAATATTGTTGTTGTCCACGCTCGCTTCTACACCACAGCCAACCCCGCAATAGGGGCAGGTAGTTTTTACTTGGCAGGCCGCTGTCATAAATGTTTACAGGGTCAAAATGACTTTGTTGGCTGTCAGTTCGACGCTATATACCGGCACACTGTGCTCGTCGTTTTCCAGACATTCACCGGTCTGCAAATCAAAATGCTGCTTGTACAGAGGCGAGGCCACAACCAGACGCTCGTTGATATCGCCGACCATGCCACGGGACAGCACATTGGCCTTGCCGATGGGATCCCAGTTGCCTATGGCATAGATCTGGGGTGTTTCCTCGGGCAGATAGAACAGGGCTATTTGCTGGCCATCAACCATGGCGCAGACACCAGAGTTGGCAACAAGATCTTTTTGTTCACAAATAGTAGCTTGGCTCATAGTTTTTCCTTAGGCGGTTTCTGNAAGTAGTTTGATGCGCTCTTCTTCTGTCGCCGGTCTTGGCTGACCGCGCTCCTGCACAAAGACAATCTGGTCATCTTCAGNGTCGGCATTCACAAACTGCTCAAAGCGCTTCATGCGCTCAGGATTCTCAATCGTGGTTTTCCACTCACATTGATAGGTGCCCACAATATTGTTCATCTGAGCGTCGAGNTCGGCGGCGATACCCAGGGAATCTTCAATCACTACCTGCTGGAGATATTCCAGACCCCCTTCCAAGTTGCTCATCCACACCGAGGTGCGCTGCAATCTGTCCGCGGTACGCACATAGAACATCAAAAAGCGATCGATATATTTGATCAGGGTTTCATCATCCAGGTCTGTGGCAAACAAATCGCCGTGGCGTGGCTTCATACCACCGTTGCCGCCGACAAATAGATTCCAGCCATTTTCTGTGGCGATCACACCAAAGTCTTTGGACTGGGCTTCAGCGCATTCTCTGGTGCAGCCGGATACGGCAGATTTAAATTTATGAGGGGCGCGCAATCCTTTGTAGCGGTTCTCTATATAGAGGGCCATGGCCACACTGTCTTGCACCCCGTATCTGCACCAGGTGCTACCGACACAGGATTTCACCGTTCGCAGTGCCTTGCCGTAGGCATGGCCTGTTTCAAAGCCCGCCTCAACCAGCTCTTTCCATATAGCCGGCAGGTGTTGCACTCGGGCACCAAATAAATCAATGCGCTGGCCACCGGTAATCTTGGTATAGAGATTATATTTTTTCGCCACCTGACCCAGCACAATCAGTTTGTCTGGTGTGATCTCGCCACCTGCAACCCGAGGTACGACTGAGTAGGTACCGTTCTTTTGCATATTGGCCAAGAAGGTGTCGTTGGTGTCCTGAAGGCCCACATGTTTTTCGTCCAGTACATAGTCATTCCACAATGAGGCCAAAATAGAACCGGCGGCGGGCTTACAGATATCGCAACCGCGGCCCTTGCCATGTTTTTCCAGCAACTCATCAAAGGTTTTAATACTGCCTACTTTAATCAGGTGAAATAATTCCTGACGGGTATAGGCGAAGTGCTCGCAGATGGATGTATCTACTTCCAGTCCACGGCTCTCTAGCTGGTCATCAACAATATTTTTTAGCAGCGCGGCACAGCCACCACAGCCGGTGCTGGCTTTGGTTTCGCCTTTGATATCGCCAAGGGCAATACAGCCTGCATCCATAGCATCGACAATATCTCCCTTGGTCACATTGTGGCAGGAGCAAATAGTTGCTGTGGCAGGCAGCGCAGCCGCACCCAGTGTAGGTGCTTCACCAGCGTTATAGGGCAGGATTAATGTTTCCGGGTCGGCGGGCAGGTCAATGTCATTTAAATAGTACTGCAGCAATGTATCGTAATCGGAACAGTCGCCCACCAGTACGGCACCAAGCAACTTCTTGCCGTCGGCACTTACAATCAANCGCTTGTAGACTTCAATGCGCTCATCACTAAAGGTATAGGCAATGGAGCCCTCTTCTTTACCATGGGCATCGCCAATGGAGCCCACATCAACACCCAGCAATTTAAGCTTGGTGCTCATATCAGCACCCTGGAAAGACTGCTTGTCGTCACCCAACTGGCTGACGGCAGCCTCTGCCATACGATAACCTGGAGCTACCAAACCAAAGATGCGGCCACCAAACAGAGCACATTCACCAATGGCAAAAATATCTGAATCACTGGTTTTGCAATGGTAGTCAACTTCGATACCACCGCGCTCCCCAACTTTAATATCTGCATCCCGGGCCAGCTGGTCATAGGGGCGAATACCAGCACTAAAGACAATCATATCCGTGGCCAGTGAACCGCCATCGGCAAACTTCATTACCAGGCGACTGTCAGCGCCCTCTGTCGATTCAATAACTTCCGTGGCTTTGCTGGTGTGGACCTTTACACCTAGAGCTTCAATTTTACGCCGCAACATGCCACTGCCGCCGGCATCCAGCTGAACGCCCATCAGGCCGGGAGCAAATTCAACCACATGGGTTTCAAGCCCCAAATTCTGTACTGCATTGGCCGCCTCTAATCCTAGAAGACCACCACCTACAACTACACCCACCTTGGCATTGTCAGCCTGGGCCTTAATATTGCCCAGATCGTCAATGGTGCGGTAGACCACACAGGGATCCTGATCATTGCCCGGCACTGGTGGTACAAAGGGATAGGAGCCAGTGGCCAGGACTAATTTATCGTAGGCAAAACTGCGGCCATTTTCAGTGATCACTGTTTTGCTGTCGCGATCAATTTTTGCCACTGGATCGCCGAAATGGGCATCAACACCAATCTCGACATAATGCTCTCTGGTAGTCAGAGCCAGATCTTCCGGAGTGCGGCCGGCAAAGTATTCAGATAAGTGAACCCGGTCATAGGCTGGTCTGGTCTCGCCGCCAATCACAGTAATATGGGCTTCAACTGATGAGGCCGTTAACTGCTCTACATAATGGTGGCCAACCATGCCGTTACCGACTACAACAACTTTTAACATTTTAAATTTCCTTAAATGAGATTTATATTTATGCCGCTTTAGCAGCCGGGTTTTTCTGCTTTTCATAGAGGAAGCGCAGCACCTGTTGACGGTAATTATTAAAATCCGGGTCATCGGCCAGCACCACGCGATTCCGTGGACGGGGTAAGTCAATGGCTAGCACCTCACCGATTGAGGCGGCCGGGCCGTTGGTCATCATGACGATGCGGTCCGACAGCAACACAGCTTCGTCGACATCATGGGTAATCATGATTACGGTGTTGCCCAGCTGCTGCTGGATCTCCATAAGAGAGTCTTGCAGGTGAGCGCGAGTCAGTGCATCCAGAGCGCCAAAGGGTTCGTCCATCAGCAGCACCTTGGGCTGCATGGCCAGACAGCGGGCGATACCCACTCGCTGTTTCATGCCGCCGGACAATTCACCTGGCAGCTTGTGCAGGGCGTGATCCATATGTACCAGAGAGAGATTGTGCTCAATCCAGTCGCGCATCTCGGCTTTGCTTTTAGTCTTCTTAAAGACACATTTAACTGCCAGCTCAACATTTTGATAGACCGTCAGCCAGGGCAATAATGCATGGTTCTGAAACACAACGGCGCGGTCTGGGCCCGGTTCATTGACCTCGCGACCCTCGAGAATCACACCGCCTTCGGTGGCCTCGTAGAGACCTGCAACAATATTTAGCACAGTCGACTTGCCACAGCCCGAGTGACCAATCAGGGAGATAAACTGGCCTTTGGCAATTGCTAGATTGACATTTTGCAGGGCTCTGAACGGCTCGCCGTCAGTGGGGAACTCGATGCCTACTTGGCTTATCTCTAGGTAATTATTTTTCATGGTTATATCCTCCCTGTTAACGAAGTATTGCTTGCTTGTCCCATGACACACGCTTCTGCACGGCCAGCATCAAGCTGTCTAAAATAAATCCAATGACGCCGATCACCAGCACCGCGACCATAATTCGGCCCAGGGAATTGGAAGAACCGTTCTGGAATTCATCCCAGATAAATTTTCCCAGCCCCGGGTTCTGGGCCAGCATCTCGGCGGCAATCAATACCATCCAGCCAGTGGCCAGAGACAGACGCAGTCCGGTAAAAATCATGGGTATGGCGGAGGGAATAACGATCTTGCGAATATGCACAGTAGAACTGAGCTGCAACACACGACTGACATTAATCAGATCGCGATCAATACTGGCGACGCCGACAATAGTGTTGACCACGGTTGGCCACAGGCAGCACAGCGCAACGGTAAAGGCTGAGGTTAGAAAGGCTTTTTCAAATAATGGGTCATCGGTTACATAGAGCGCCGATACCACCATGGTCACCAGCGGCAACCAGGCCAGAGGTGAAACAGGCTTAAAGGTTTGAATAATAGGGTTAACACAGCGATAGACCGATTCGCTAAGGCCGCAAATAATACCCAGGGGCACAGCCACCAGGGTAGCCACCAAAAAACCAAAGGCGACAGTGACCAGGCTGGTACCTATCTGGTCGACAAAGGTTGCCTTGCCGGTGTAAGCGCGAATCTTGACCACAGCATCGGGGTTTTTGGCTAGCTTTTTGGCATTGCGCTTTTCCTGACGCTCATAAAAAGAGGCCTCTTTGCCCCGCTCTCGCTGATGCTCCGCTACTAATGTCTTGGACTGTTCCCATACCTGGGTGGGGCCGGGGAATTGACCTAATGAGGTAACGATATTGTTGGCTACCAGTTGCCAGAGCAATAAAAAAACTAAAATGCCGAATCCGGGCAGTGCCAGCATCTTAATTGTTTTATCGAGCAACAGACGCAGATTTGCGGCCGTTAATATTTCACTGGATTGAGCTATTTTTAACTTGATAGCTGCTGCACTCATTCTTTCTTTCCTTTGGGGTTAAAACCGACTGACTCCAAAGAGCCAGCCGGGGTCTTTCCTGGGAGTAAACTATTGCTAGAGAACTTCGTCTTTCAGGCCAATCGGAAATTTCTTCAGATAGGCATTGGGTTTGGAACCGTCGTAAACAATGTTGTCGATAAAGTGCTTTTGCGGACCACGGAATCCAGACTCGGTAGCGAACTCAGGGAAATCCTTTGCGCTGACCAGCTCTTCCGCAATCAACTCTTTGGCAGCAATCTCATAGATATCCGGACGGTAGACAGATTTCGCTACATCAAAGAACCAGTCATCAGATTTGGGCTCTGAGATCTGACCCCAGCGGCGCATCTGGGTCAGATACCAGACCGCATCTGAGTAGTAGGGGAAAGTGGCGTTGTAGCGGAAGAACACATTGAAGTCGGGCACTTCACGCTTGTCGCCTTTTTCATACTCAAAGGTACCAGTCATGCTGTTGGCAATCACTTCGTAGTCTGCGCCCACATATTCACTGCGAGAGAGAATTTCTACTGCCGCGGGACGGTTGGCATTGTCATTCTCATCCAGCCATTGGGCTGCACGGATCAATGCTTTAACAATACGAGCTGTGGTATTTGGATACTTCTCGGTAAATTCTTTGGTCATACCGAATACTTTCTCTGGATTGTTTTTCCAGATTTCGTAATCCGTAATCACCGGCACACCAATACCTTTAAACACCGCTTGCTGATTCCAGGGCTCACCTACGCAGTAGCCGTAGATAGTTCCGGCTTCAAGGGTTGAAGGCATCTGCGGTGGTGGTGTAACAGAGAGCAGAGCCTGAGCATCCAGAGTACCGCTCGTATCACCTTTGTGGGGCGCATAAAAGCCAGGATGGATATCTCCGGCGGCCAGCCAGTAACGCAGTTCATAGTTGTGGGTGGACACCGGGAAAACCATGCCCATCTTGAATGGTTTGCCCTCGTCGGCAAATTTGTCGACTACAGGCTTGAGGGCATCTGCTTTGATCGGGTGAACCGGCTTGCCATCTTTGTGGGGAATGTTTTTCTTCATTTCCGCCCAGATATCATTGGAGACGGTAATGCCGTTGCCATTAAGATCCATGCTGAATGGCGTCACAATGTGGGCCTTGGTACCGTAGCCAATGGTCGCGGCGAGAGGCTGGCCCGCCAGCATATGAGCACCATCGAGCTTGCCGTCGATAACACCATCGAGAAGGACTTTCCAGTTAGCCTGGGCTTCGATGGTGACATACAGGCCCTCGTCCTCGAAGTAACCATTTTCGTAGGCCACTGCGATCGGTGCCATATCAGTCAGTTTGATAAAGCCAAACTTGAGTTCGTCTTTTTCCGGTTCGCCAAGCTCAGCCTGAGCAAAGAGGGCACTGGCGCAAAGCGCAATAGCACCCAGAGATTTGCTGACAACACGAGCCACAGATTTGCCACTGTGACCTGGAGTTGTTAAGTCTTTCATAAAGTTGTTACCTCATTTATAAGTGGCCTGAAAAAAGGCCAAAAAAAACCCACCTGCAGGGCATCGGGGGATACACCTGAGGTGGGCGACGTTACCCTGCTGCTTAAGATCGGTATCTATGATCAGCACTCATAACTTTACTATTCAAGATATATGCCAACTTTTTGATATGGCTAAAAAGCCCTATAAGGGGGTATATAAGGCCTAATCAGGTTAAAAAACAGCCGATTTTTCAGCGACAGTAAGCAAGCCTGTCACACCTGGAATTAAGCGCGCACCCAACTGGTGCAATAGTTGTCTGTGCTAATGAGGTTTTGCACAGTAGTTGGGCTTTCTGCTGAAACTGCTTAGGGTCTGTATATAATGAAGTTATCTCTAGCCCTTGGCGTGACTCTCTCTATAGTCCTGCGCCGGACAGTCAATATTAAGTAACTGCGCCGCTTCACGATAAAGATCGGTGCGATAACAGCGCTGCACAATAGAACGAGTTTTGTCAGCATCAATCTGCTTACCCAGCACTGGTGTAAACTGCTGAATCATACGTTCGGCATCGGACCGCCATGGAAAACCGGCATTAAGATGATCAAAGACATGGAAATCAGTCTGCTCAGATTGATCCTGGGCGCGCTGGTGAAAGAGTTTTCCAGTTAACGAGGGCCGCAAATATTCAGCGGGGAGATCCAGATAGGAGGATTGGGACAGTATTTGAATAGCCTGCTCTCGATTAGCCATATCAGCCATCCACCGACAGGCTTCCATTAGAGCCAAACGCAGGCGCAGGTGAGTGCCCGGATTTTTGCCATGCCAGTTTTCCATAACCCCAAGGACTTTATCAGGGGCCCCATTCCATAGTCGAACCCCGGTGGTTGCCAGCACCCCGGCTCCATATTCCACCGCGATACTGTTCCAGGGTTCACCGACACAGAAACCATCAATAACACCCTGGGCCAGACTGTCCACCATCTGCTCTGGTGGCAATACAATGATTCGCGCATCTATGTCGGGATCTATTCCTGCAAGCTCAAGCCATTGGCGCAAAATTAATGTATGGGTAGAAAAATTATGCACGCTGGCAAAAGTCAGCTGATGATCAGTCTTGTCCATCTCGGCTTTTAATGCCTGGGCCGTTACCAGGGGGTCATAGGTATTGGCAGCGGAATCCAGCTGCAATCGCTGCCATAGGGAAGATGATAACGTAATGCCATTGCCATTTAGAGAGAGCACCAGGCCGCTGATAATCGGAGCCCTGATACCTGCAACACCCAGGGTCGTGGCCATGCCCATGGGAGCCAGCATCTGACAGGCATCAAAGCTGCCGGCAATCATTTTATCGCGGATATTGGCCCAGGACACCTCCCGGTGGAGACTGACATTAAGTCCATAATCAGCATACAGGCCCAACTCCTGAGCGATAATAATGGGTGCGCTGTCACTGAGCCTCATATAGCCGAGGCTTAAGTCTGAGCGCTCTGCTGGGGGTAATTTGTTGGAAGTAATTTGATTCATAGCTGCATCTTATTTTTAGTTATTTTTGCCAAGGATAGTGACTACAGACTGGGCCGCCTGCTGCATAGTCTGATTACTATCCATAGAGAGACTGCGCAATTGCTGGTGAGCCTCTTGCTCGGTAAATTTATGCTGTTTGATTAACAGACTTTTCGCTTTATCAATGATTGATAAACTTTCCAGACGACCTCTGGTGGTATCCAGCGCCTGGCGCAGAGACTGGAAAGATTTAAACTGGGCTATGGCCACATCAATAACTGGCTTTACCCGATTGGCATCAAAGCTGCCCATAAGGTAGGCACTGACACCGGCATCTACGGCTTCTTCAATAAAGCCCGGGTCTTCCTCTTCAGAGAACATCACCACTGGTGTGGGGTTGTGCGCATTGATTACAGAGAGACTTTCCAGCACATCGCGGCCGGGAGATTGCAGATCAATCAAAATAATATCTGGCCGGTGCTGTTCGATTTGAAACAACAATCCGGAGGCGGTGGGCAAGCGTGAGACAACATCGTAACCAGCAGCTACCAGATGACTGTCAACTATGGCAGCCCGTTCTGGCAGGTCGTCGACCAGCATAACGCGCACTGACTTTGGGGTGGAGGCTATCATTAAATTTTGCGTCTTAGTTAAAAAAGAATGGGCAGCCGCCCAATGCGGCCGCCCAAACATGGTATTAACTTAGCGTCAGATTAATATTTTGCGCTGATGGTAAACCACAGTTTGTCTGTATCTGAAGCATGAGCATCCGCATCATAGGATGCATATTTAAGCTGCACAGACAGACTTTTGCTGACTGGGTAGGTGGCAACTACATCTATCTCTGAGCCCAAATCGGCACCGCCAAAGTCTGCACTGTAGTCATGGTAGAACAGCGCCACCTTGGCAGGTCCTACTTTACCAGCCAGTTTTAGATAGGTGTCTTCAACGCCATTGGCCGGGGTGCCGAGAAACTTATCAGCCCAACCCTGAAACTTATGCAATGTTGCCAATGGGGTTTTGAATGCAGCTGTACCCTCATCGCTGCCAAGCACTTCGTAACCCAGAGATACTGAGATAGGCTTTAATGGCAAACTTAGCTCGGCCATCATATAGTCAGCATCATAGGAATTTGGGTTATCAGCATAGTCAGACTGGGTAGCATAGGCGGCCTTAAGTGCAAAGCCATCGAATTTGCCACTGTACTCAACACCATAGGTGCTGGATGAATTGGCTGCAGCATCGGCAAAATCTAAAAGATAGGCATAACCACTCAGGCTATGGCCTTCAGCTGGGGACATTGAAGCCAATATGATGTGGCTGTCAGATTCCCAGCGCTTGGGCTGAACCGAGCTGTCTTTGGGTCCAAAGATACGGTTCACATCCCAGATATAGCTGTAGTTAACGGACACAGGGCCCAGAGCCTTGGATGATAATGTCAATGCATCATAGGTCTGTTCATTTTGACGGAAACCCACACCCCCCACAAAGCGCTGCCCGGCATGCAGAATACGCTGTCTGCCCAGGGTTGCACTAAAGTCGCCAATGCCATAGGTCAGGGACGCCTGATTAAAATCTGTGCCATCAGGATCTGCAACTATGGGGTACTGGGTATTGCCATTGGTTGGCGTGCGATAATTCTCGTCGCCAATAATGGTTACATTATCCACCTCCATTAAAGTGGTAAAGCCATTGTAGGAAGCGGATTTATAAGTGATCCTGGTCTTTAATGTCGATGCATTGGCATCCTCGTCGATCCCATCCTGGTCGACGAATTCATAGCGATAGCGAAATGACAATGAAGTATCTCCCTCACTTAACATTTCCGAAATGGAGCTGGCGGTTTGGCCGTGGCCGAACATAAATGGTTGCATACTGAGAATAGTGACTGCAGCAGAGGAGGCTAGTCTAAACTTTTTCATATTGGTTCCTGTCAATGTTGTTACTCAAAAAAAACCTGCGCATGAGGGGGCCCCTACGCAGGCTTCGTTGCCTGAAGATTTACAGCTGTCATGAGCCCTGGGAGCTCCTGATAACTTTAGACAATACAAGAACTGTGCCAACCTAATAAAATCAATGGGTTAGCAGATAAATAGGCGGTTATAAGTCAACAGCCTGAATGGGGTTGGCGTTAAGGCGCACCAAAGTTAATCGCTATAATGGTGCCGGTGCGCTTTTTTAAAGCACGGTGATTTAAGCAAGCATAGATTCTTAAGAATCCCTAAAGGTGTTGCAAATAATACTCGACCACCAGCTGCTCAATATATTCAGGGTCTGACTGCCATGCTCTGGCATGGGTTTCGCAGGGGGATTTCCAAAATTGTTTTGGCTCATTGGCCGCAGCATAGTTTCTCTCGCCATGGGAAAAACCAATAAGTTTGTCTCCCGTGCAATGGATAATAAAAACCGGCCTGGGTGCAATCTGCCCCAACAGTTGTTCGGGATTCACCTGGTCCATATCCATGCCTGTTCGCAGCTCCAATATCCAGCTAGTAACAGGCAACAGGGGAAAGCTGGGTATCTTGAGATATTGCTCAATAATTTCTTTATACAGATCCCTCAGATTTGACCAGCCCGCCTCGAACACACCTGCCTCTATGCGGGGGTCTTTCGCCATAGCCATGATCGAGGTTGCCGCGCCCATGCTAGTCCCAAAGATGCCAATACGCTGGTTGCCTTCAAGCTGCTGCACATAATCGACTGCGGCCTCTACATCTCGCTGTTCAAAATAGCCCATGGATGAAAAGGAGCGAATATTTTCGCCGCTATTGCGCAAGTCAAACGTAAGTATATTGAATCCCGCTTGGTGAACAGCACTAAACCAACGCATGCCTTCGCGCCGGTCGGCACCATGGCCATGAACAAAAATAATCACTTTGTCTGAATCTTTGGCGGGCATATACCAGCCATTCAGTAGATTGCCATCGCTAGACTGAAAGGAGATATCTTCAAAAGACAGACCCAGCTGCAATGGATCATCGCAATAGATAAAGTGTTCTTCATTGCAGGTGTAGGTGGGATGCATGATATTGGATGACATCATCCAGCCAAGGGTAAACAGGCCTGCGAGTATCAGACCTGCAAAGCTGACAATGGCGATGCTGTAACCCTTTTTATACCTATCCATATGACTCTGACTTATTATTCTGGCTTATAAAAAAGACAGGGGGGACTCCAGAGGTTATTTTTATCGTTAGTAGAAAATAACCTCCAGATCACCAATCATCTGTATCGCTGATTTTGTTCCCCGCCATTATTTAACCACTTCAAAGCTGGCCTCGTGTTCTTCATCAGAAGCGTCTCTGGCAACCCACAGTTTAAATTTACCGGGCTCTACCACCTTCTTCATTTCCTGATTATGGAAATGTAGCATATCGGTGGATAATTCAAAGTTAACGGTCCGCTTTTCGCCTGGGCTGAGACTGATTCGTTCAAAGGCCTTTAGCTCCTTCACTGGGCGTGTTACATCACCTACAAGATCACGAATATATAATTGCACAATCTCAGTCGCTTCTACATCTCCAGTATTTTCTATCTGGATAGACAGATTAATATTGCCGCCCAGAGCAACGTTAGCATTTTTCAGATTAAGGCCGCTATATTCAAACGAGGAATAGCTCAAACCATATCCAAATGGGAATTGTGGAGTATGTCCATAGTCCAGATAATTAGATGAATTCCCGGGCTCATGCTGCCAGGTTAGATTCGGATTAATCTTTTCGATTCTGGTGTAGTTGCTATCATTTGGCGGCCGGCCTGTCGCTTTATGATTGTAGTAAATAGGTACCTGGCCACTGGACCTAGGCCATGTAATTGGCAATTTTCCTGAGGGCACTTGTTCACCATACAACACATCAACCAATGCTGGTCCTGCCATAGTGCCTGGATGCCAGGCCATCATCAGGGCATCAACATTGTCCAATATATTGCCCAGGCTATTGGGTCGGCCAGACAGGAGCACCAGCACAACTGGCTTGTTAAGTTTTGCTAACTCATTAATAAGTTGTACCTGAGCGCCGGGCAGATCAATATTTCCCCGGCTGTGTCCTTCACCAGTCAAAACTGCTTCTTCACCAGCAAAGAAAACAATCACATCTGAGTTGTCGGCGACCTCAATCGCCTGTTCAAACCCTGATGTATCTGTACTTCGGCTATAGGGCAGGCCAGGGGCATACTGCATATTTGTGTCCAGCGCCCCCAGATATTCTTTAAGGGCGGGCAGCAATGTTCTCGAGTCCTTCGCCTCACCTTCATAGACCCAGGTACCCATCTGCTGATAGGGAACCTCAGCCATGGGACCAATCACGGCAACCTTGTGTTTTTTATTTAATGGCAGAATATTTTCATTATTCTTGAGCAGTACAAAGGACTGGACCGCTGCTTTTTTAGCCGCTGCCAGATACTCTTCCTTAAGGAATTCTTCTTCACCCTCTGTGTAGGGGTTCTCAAATAAACCCATAGCAATTTTTGCTCTGAGCATACGGCGCACTGCAGTATCAATTTTATCTTGATCTACTTCGTCGTCCGCAATCAGCTGGGGAAGATGATCAGTCAATGCAGTAGAATACATTTCAAAGTCCAAGCCTGCATTGGTCGCTTTTCTGGCGGCTTCTCTGGCACCAGCAGCAAAACCATGGGGCACCATTTCCATTACCGAATTCCAGTCACTGACCACAAACCCGGTAAATTCCCACTGGTCTCTCAGGACTTCAGTTAACAGGCCTCTGTCAGCTGTGGCGGGAATACCGTCCAACTCGCTATAGGAGGTCATAATAGAAACTGCGCCAGCATCGATTGCCGCTTTAAAGGGCGGCAAATGATGATCGTGCATTTGCCGTATCGATGCACTGGCTCTATTGTAGTCACGGCCACCCTCTGCCGAACCATAGCCGGCGAAATGTTTGGCACAGGCCGCCATTGAGTCAGGGCTGCTCAGATCATCGCCCTGGAAGCCTTTAACCATGGCGGCACCAAGAGTGGAAGTCAGAAATACGTCCTCTCCCAGACTTTCTGCCACACGCCCCCAGCGGGGATCTCTGCCAATATCGATCATTGGAGCAAAGGTCCAGCGAATACCAGCGGATGTTGCTTCTTTGGCCGCCACCCGGGCACCCTGCTCAATTATTGAAGGATTCCAGCTTGCAGCCTGCCCAAGTGGAATTGGGAAAATGGTCTTGTAACCATGGATAACATCATGGCCAAAAATCAGTGGGATGCCATTTATGCTCTCTTCAACGGCAATTTTCTGTAACTTTGAAAATGCTTTTGGGTCATGGCTGCTGCGGGGAACATTGAGGAATCCACCGATTTTTCCCTGTCTGATTTCTTCCCGAACCAGATCAAAGTCACTGTCTTTATAGAACAGCCAGTCCCGCAGGGACATTTGACCTAATTTTTCTTCAAGGGTCATAGAGCTGATCATCTTATCAATGCGCTTTTCAACCACCGGGTCAAGGTCGGACTCAACGAAAGCTGCGGTGCTCTGACCGCCATGGGATAGGAGTGAAATGCCACTGACTACAAGACCAGCGATGACTGAGAGAATAGTTTTCTGTCTTAGATAATTTTTCATTAATACCCTACTTTTGGTTAGTACTCTGCTTTTAATTAATAGTTGTTCCACCGCAAATAATGGTTTAAGAGACCTGATGGCATAAACTGAGTTTTGTTATAAAGCTTTAAGAACGATTGTTATTATTGGTCAAATTGATAATTAAATTGCACTCCGTAGGTACGGGGAGCTATGTAGGTGGCAACAAGTCCTGCCTCGGTTATAACATTCCCTGAATCAATCTTGATATTCTTGTCAGTGGCGTTATTAACAAAGGCCGAGACTGTCCAGCTTGAAGAAACAGGCTTAAATACAAGATTAAAATCAAATACCTGATAGGATCTCTGCACGCCTAAGTCAGTGCCTCCATGGGGCAACCTGTCAAAAATTCCCGACTCTAATCTATCCCGGTTATAAATATCCAGAAAATACCGGTCTGATGCTTTGGCTACAATACGAGGTGTGAATACCCCCCAGTCATAGTGAAAGTCACGACTGTAGGAAATAGTCAGTTTCCAGTTCGGCAGTCTCGGAGGAATATTGCCCGACAGCACAACCGGATCCTCCGGGGATACTGATGTGCTGGAGACAAATGGATTAAACAGATTACCAAATAATGTGTCCGGTATTTCAAACCGGTCAAAGCGGGCATGGGTGAGTGCAGCACTTACTTGTAGTCGGTCCACATCCGTCAGCGCCCAGTCAAGTTCCAGTTCCAGACCGCTGATAGTTGCCGCAGACGCATTGCGCACCACGGTGCTACCACCTGTATCCGCAACGCCATCATTATTAATATCTAGTCGGTCTTCATTAGAAAACTGCAGGTTATTGTAGTTGGCTTGGAACAGCGCCAGATTAAAGCGCAAAGTATTGTCAAGATATTGGGATTTAAACCCCAACTCAAAATTCGACACAGTCTCAGGTTTGACATAGTTTCCGGCATCCTGAATATGGCCAGACTTAAACCCGGTTGAAATCGAGGCAAAGTACATTATGCGCGCGGAGGGGCTGTACTCATAGTTGATAACTCCGCTAAAATTTTTCCAGGTGACTGACAAATCATTGACCTGCCTAATCCAGCAGGGCTCATCGCCAATGCCCTCATTGGTGCCATTGTCATGGTAAGTATGGTTATCAATCGCTTGCTGGGTAGCAGCATCGGCATAGANATCTCCGGGCTCTGGCGCTCCCGGGCCAATCGACCCAGGCTCAACATAGGAGCCCAGTGCGGAGGTCACTCTGCAATTAATCGCTCTGCCACCATTATCAGACTTGGTATCTCTGGTATGTCTTGCGCCCAGGGTTATTCGATTGAATTGGTCAATATCATAGGTGCCTTGGGCAAACACACCCAGTGACTCAACCCGTCGATTTGGCTGAATGGCATAGGAAACTGCAGCGCCATCAGAATTGCTTATCCAGCTGGTAGCTCCCAGAGGATATCTACCACCACCAGCATTTTGCTGATCTACGGCAAAGACGATTTTATTTTTTTCACGGGAATAAAAGGTACCCATCAACCATCGCAATCGCTCACTGTCATTATTCATCAACTGCAGTTCATGGGAGGAAAACTGAAAATTCGAACTGTGGGTGCGCTGCTGCTCAAAGCTACTGCTGCGGCCATTATCAGCATCAACAATCTGCTCACGGGTCATTTTCGAGCGGCCATAGAGATAGCGAACTGAGTAATTGGAAGCTCTGAAGTCCAGCTGAGAGCGCAGGGTTCTGTTGCGAAGGTCGAGAAAAGACGGGCTGTCAGACACCACCGCTCTGACGCCTTTGGCCATCAAAGTAGGATCTACCTGGGAGAGGCCAGTGCCCTGATCTGTATATTCCTCAATACTGGTCAATGCGCTAAAGCTGTCTATTGGCTGCCACAATGATGAGACCCTCCAGCTCTTTTGGTCTGCCATTTCCGGGCCATCCTGCCCATAGTCAACAGCCTGATCAAAATCAGCCAATTCATCGGTGATTGCCGGATAGTGGGGGCCAAGCCCAGCATAATTGTCCAGCAATTGAGTGTAAGCATCATGTTGCAGGCTAGCACCCGAAAAACGCAGGCCGAAACTGTCACTGATGGGGACATTTAAAGCACCCCGCATCTCTCGGTGATCATAGTTGCCAAAGGCCGTTGAGAAATTGCCATCCACAGCATCTACTGATGGCTTTTGACTGTAGATATTAATGCTGCCAGANGTGGAATTGCGGCCGAGCAGTGTGCCCTGGGGACCACGCAGTACCTCAATACGCTCTACATCATAGAGCAAGGCTGCCGCAGCCTGGGATCTGGGAGAATAAATACCATCCACATGAATGGATACAGGCCCATCGGCAATCTCGGTAATGTTGGTTGTGCCCACTCCGCGCAGCTGCACCAGCATGGCGGCCTGGGGTGCCGTGCTTGTCATCTCGAGACCAGGCACCATATAGGAAAGCTCAGCCAAATCAGAAATGCCGCTGGCGTCTAATCTCGATTGGTCAAATACAGACACAGCAATAGGTGTTTTTTGCAGATCCGTCGCCCTGCCGGCAGCAGTGACAATAATTTCCTGTAAATAAGTGTCTTCGGAAATGGTCGTTTTCGGGGAGATCGACACGGCGGTGTCATTGATAATTTCATACTGCAGTCCGCTGCCATCCAGCAGCATGATCAGGACTTCTGTACTGGTGAAATAACCTTGAATATCTGGTATTACATGGCGCTGTAATATTGCGGTAGTGCCAATAATATTGATGTCGGCCTGCAGCGAAAAGGCGACCAGGCCCAATTCCAAAGACTGGGAGGGGATATTGAATTCGATTCTGGACTGATCAGGGTCAGCAACGCTCTGAGGAATAAACCCTAAATTGAGGACGAGAAAGACCACGGCTGCAATCAGAGCCTGTTGTAAAACCCTGCCCCCCATCTTCTTCGATCTACTCATAATCACAAATTAATGGCGTGGTTATCCACTCTTATTTTTTATAATAACTATCATTTATTCAAACTGTATTAATGAAACCCCGCCAATGATGAGGATAGGCATATACAAACGTCCATACAACACATAAGGTTGAGGTCATATCCATTTGACCGCAGTAATAACCTTGTTGATCGCTTTTGCTGCTTAAACCCCGTATTAGCGGTCTGATCAGAGCGCCCAAGGGTAAACACATATATCAATAATGGTGCAGCGGACTTAAAAGGCCGTGGTAATAATCCCGCGCGACCATGCCCTGCCCGTTTAACTATCAGCCTTGACTGACCACAGGGCTTCCATCTCTTCCAATGTCTTACCTTTGGTTTCAGGTACCAGCTTCCATACAAAGATCATCGCAATGACACAGAATGAAGCAAAGATAAAATAGGGTAGCGCGCCATTGAAGTCAGTTTGATTCAATGCACTCTCATTGACCAATGGGAAACTATTGGCAACCAGAGCATTGAACAACCACTGGGCTGCAACCGCAATTGACATGGCCACACTGCGCACATTGTTGGGAAACATTTCAGACAGCATCACCCAGACTACCGGGCCCATAGACATGGCAAATGAACCGATAAATACCAGAACAGCCAACAGGGAAATAATACCCATCTGCCCAGTGTAAATAGTAAGTCCAAGCACCGTCAGACCGGCGAACATACCCAGACTGCCGCCAATAAACAGTGGTTTGCGGCCCCAGCTATCAACCTTGTAAATAGCCACGAAAGTGAAGATCAGATTTACCGCGCCCAACCATAGCTGCTGCTTAAGGGCATCTTCCGGACCATAGCCCAGCGCATTACTGAAGATTTCTGCACCGTAATAGAGAATTGCATTAATACCGGTGACCTGCTGAAAAATCGACAGCATTACGCCGAGAAATAGAGCAAAACCAATGCCTTTGCCAAACAGCACCGCCATATTGGGGGATGGGTTATTGGCCAGTGATGCCTGAATATCGGCAAGCTCTGCAGTTGCTTCTTGCTCGCTTGAGGTAATGCGGGCCAAAACAGCTTTGGCCTCTTCAGTACGGCCTTTTAGCATTAACCATCTGGGGCTATGTGGCACCGTAAACAGCAGCAGTAAAAAGGCTACTGCAGGCAATAGCTCTGACCAGAACATAACACGCCAGCCCTGCTCAACATTGTGCTCATGGAGCTGCTCAAGCACCTCTGGGGCCATGCCCTTGGTATCGCCACCGCCAATAAAATAAGTCGCCAGAAATACCACGAAGAAACCAATTACCACCGCCAACTGGTAGTAAGACACCATGCGGCCGCGATCCTTGGGTGGCGCTATTTCAGCAATGTACATAGGCGCAGCCAATGAGGCCATGCCCACACCAAGACCACCCAGAATACGATAAATCGCCAGCTCATCAAGGCTGTCGGCAATCCCGGAGCCCCAGGCTGAAACAGTGAAAAGAGCCGCGGCGAGAATCAATGTGTATTTTCTGCTGATACGTTTGGTGAGGTAACCACCGACCAGCGCACCGAACAGACAGCCGTACAGAGCACTGCTCACTGCCCAGCCCTGTTCGCCAGCAGAAAAGTTAAAGTACTCGGTAAAATACAGCTGGCTTCCTGCAATCACACCTGTGTCATAACCAAATAATAAACCGCCCAGTGCGGCAACTACGGTTATTTTTAAAATGGTGATTTGCTCGTTGTTACCCTGTGGCACAGTACTCATGGTTTCCCCTAAATTATTCGAATATTATTTTTTATTATTAAGCTAGATAAACAGATCATTGCCCTGTTACACGCTTGCATATAGTTCTAATTGACGTGCTTAGACATGCTTATCAGCTGACATGCTCTTTAGTTTGCTTGTTCAAGCTCCAGCTGAGGTTTAAGCAGGATGATATCGTCAGAGACCACATGTACTTGCAGTGGCAGAGTTTGCGCCAACATTTGTGGCAGCTGACCAACCTGATCCGTGCGCAATGTCACGGTAATTTTTTCATCAGCCAGTTCGTCCGACTGTAATAATATTTTGCCCTCAAAGTATCGACCAGCATCGGCGACCACATCTGCCAATGAGATATCTCTGTAGATCAGTCTACCCAGACGCCAGGCAGCCAGATCTGAGCCAGGCACGGCCAGTACAGACTCAAAAGCAAGGTCACGGGCTTTGATAACTTTCTGCCCGGCAGTCAAAACCACAGCAGGGAGGGTTGCCGACTGACTAACTTTGCCACCTTGCCCAAAGACATTCACAATACCCTCCAATACAGCCACACTGACTGCACTACCTATCTTTTGCACATTAAACTGAGTGCCCACTACTTCGACAGATACATTATCAGTGGTAACGAAAAATGGTTTTTGCCTGTCTTTAGCTACGTCGAAAAAGGCCTCGCCAGTTATCAAATTAACAGAGCGCTCAATGTCTGAAATACTGGTACTAATTTTTGATTTGGGCCCCAGTATAATTTCACTGTTATCAGACAGGGCAATGGTTTTTATTTCTCCGGTTTGGGTGCTGTAGTAGGTAAGTACTGGATCATTTGGTTTGGGTAGCATTATCAAGCCAACCGCAACACATATAGCGGCAAAACTCATCGCGTACCTTGGTGATGGAAAAAGGGAATTTATCATCGCAACCGGCGCCATAAAGAACGACTTCAGTCTGGCCGACAACTGTTCTGTGGAGCGACGCAAGGCGCTGCCTTCATGAGTCTCAGATAGATCACCGACAGTCTGCCATACAAGCTCTATCTGCCTGTAGGCCTCTTGATGGTCAGGGTTCTCTGACAACCAATCAGTCAATTTCTGGTGGTCGCTGGCAGACACATCCGCTGACTGCATAAGTGTGAACCACTCTGCCGCCTGCTGATTAACCTGATCTGGTAACTGCGTAAATTTTTCGCTCATTTAGAATTCTCATTCGTTTGGGCCTGCAGTGCCTTCTGGCAGTCCAGAAGCGCCTTAGTAACATGCTTACGTACCACGGTCTCTGACAGACCGACTGTTCGCGCAATTTGAGCATAACTTTGCCCGTCAAAACGATTCATCAACAGCAACCTCCTGCGTTTTTTAGGCATACCCCACAACGCTTTAACCACAAGGCTCAGCTGTCGCTTGCCATCATGTATCCGCTCTGGACTCAACTCCTCGACCACTGTCGAGCCTGAATCAACAACCGCCTGAACATGTCTCTGGCGCACACTACCATGTCTTTTCTGATCGATGGCAATGTTATAACTAGTCTTGTATAGAAGTGCCCTTGGATTTTTTATATCTTTAAAGTCCATTTCTATCACGCGAGTAAATGCTGTCTGCACAATATCCTGAGCCTCATCAATACTCACGCTAGTTTTGTTAACGAGATAACGACAAAGTTCCGTGCGATGGCGAATATAGACGTCATGCACCACTAATTTTTGGTTATCAGACGTCATAAAACCATTTCGACTAATGAACAACAGTTACACATAAACAGGGCAATCCCCGAACGACTAAAATCGATGATAAATTTCCACCATAATAAGACGTTCGAGCCCTGCAAATCCACTCTCTATACAGGGCGTTATTCCGTTACAGGGAACAGCTGGCATCCCCCTGATTGCTCACGATATCAATAGACATCACCTGGATTTGCAGTGCGCCTGATACCTCTAGCACGACAGGAGACTTCACATTTGTCATATCTGCTCCTTTGTCAGCGAAACAGCTTAATTTCACACGAGATACCTGCCACCCTTTATTAAGCTTGCCAGTCAGATCCGCTGTAATATCCAGGGCACCAATACAGTCTTCGCCACAACCGACGCCAAGACTGGTTTTCGCGACTTGATCGCCAAGCACCTGGTACTGTAATTCCAGCGCCATATCGCCATTGGATTCACGGGAAATATCCATAGACTCTCCCTCAATTGCAAATCTGGCGTCCCCTGAAAATTCAAATAAGCGGGTATCTTCCTGACCTTTGTAGTCGAGCGCAGTCATTGTTAATACGCCAGAAGCGCTGACCGCCTTTGAAGTGGTTATTTGCACAGCGCCAGCGGCATCATGCATCGCTAAACGCCAGGGCAAAACTGGTTCGCCAGCTTTTATAAAGCTCTTGTTCTGGGTCTGGGCACGATCACCCAGCCTGGCATCTTCTGAGAGAACCCCAAGGTCGCCATTATCGGAGTATTCAAGGCCATAACCGTAGGCAAACAGAGGATCGTAATCTTCATCACCCAGATTAATGGCAGTTTGCAGTGCGGTTCTGGGCCAGGAAAAGGACAGTTTTCCATGGAAATCATGCTGAATCTCGTCGCTGGCACTGCGCAACAGAACATCAGCGACGCCGCCACCTTCTGTGCCGGGCAACCAGGCGGCAACAAAAGCATCTGCAGCATTTATTTCTGGATTAACCCACATTGGCCGACCGGACAAAAATACTGCTACCACAGGAATACCCTGGGATTTAAACTTGTTTAATAGTTTCAAGCCATCTTCAGATTGAAAATCCAGATGTGGGCGATCTCCCTGAAATTCTGCATAGGGATCTTCACCGAACACCACCACAGCTACGTCTGGCTTTTCTTTATAATCACCATTGACGCTTAAGGTTGCGCTGCCGCCCGCAGCTCTAACCTGCTGGTTGATACCATCGAAGATCGACATTGCCCCGGGGAAATGCTCCCTGGTATTTCCCTTACCCTGCCAAGAAAGGGTCCAGCCACCAGTTTGCTTACCAAGATTGTCAGCACCATCACCGGCAACTAATATATTGGCAGATGGAGAAACCGGTAGTAATTGCTTGTCGTTTTTAACCAGCACTAATGACTGACGCACAGCGCGTCGAGCGATTTCTTTATGCTCGGCAGCTCCCAGTAGCTCAAAACGCCCGGCGTATTTGCGGGTTGATGGCAACCCTGCCTCAAATAGTCCCGCACGTATTTTCACCCGCAAAATACGACTGACGGCCTGATCCAAACGCGCGATGGAAATCTCACCGCTTTTTGCCTGAGCCAGTGTATTCACATAGAGCTCTTTCCAGCTATCTGGTGCCATAAACATATCGAGACCATTATTGAACGAGGATGGGCATGACACATTAGTGCAGCCTTCAACCTGCCCATGGCCATTCCAGTCACCGACAACAAAACCATCAAACCCCATTTGGCCCACAAGCACATCATCTAGCAGCTCTTTATATGCATGTAATTTGCGGCCATGCCAACTGTTAAAAGATGCCATCACTGATTGCACGCCGCGATTAATGGCCACCGGGTAGCCTGCGCCCTGAATATCACGCAAATCTTCTTCTGTTGAGATATTGTCACCCTGATCACGGCCATCGATGGTTCCGCCATCACCAATAAAGTGCTTTGCCGTTGCAATCAAATGATCATCGTCAAGGAAGGTATTGTCGCTGAGCTTTCCCTGAATACCTTCAACCAGATAGCCGGCGTACTCTCTGACAATAGCCGGATCTTCAGAATAGCTTTCATAGGTGCGCCCCCAGCGGTCGTCGCGCACAACCGCAATGGTGGGCGCAAAGGTCCAGTCCAAACCAGTCACCAGTATTTCTTTTGCAGTAACAGTACCAATTTCATGCATCAGGTTGGGGTCATTGGCCGCACCCAAACCAATGTTATGGGGGAAAAGTGTCGCACCAACAATATTGTTATGGCCGTGAACAGCATCTGTTCCCCACAGCGCGGGGATAGCGGTTCTGCCATCGGTTTTATCTGTAGATGCCAGCCAAAATTCATCCGCCAGCGCGACCCAGGCGGCGGGCGTGGTTCGATTGTCACCTCCAGGCGCAGAATTACCGCCATTGAGTACAGACCCCAGATGATAGTCACGTACTTGATCTGGTGTCACCGAGCCAATATCAGCCTGAATAACCTGGCCAACCTTTTCTTCCAGGCTCATTTGAGCGACCAATGCGGCAATGCGCTGCTCTTCACCTTTATTGCGCTTAATAGGTGAATCCTGCTTGGGCCAGATCTCCGGATGAATACTGGGAGCCTCTGCCCCTTCCATACCAGTGTTATTTTTATCCAAAGTAGTACCAGAATCACAGCCAACTACTACCGAGAAAATCAGTCCCGCTAAAACATAATGCGCAATATTCATGAAAACCCCATCCGTATATTTTTATATTATTTATGTTTCTATCTATTATTTGATGGCCGATATAAAAGGCCCAGATGCCAGAAAAAACACTGAAAATAATTCACGTTTAAAAGACGTTTTACCTATGTAAATCCAACCTCTAAAACAGTCAATCTCGTGATAATTTATCTCTCACTTGGCCATCTGTGTGCATCTGCTAATAATTCATTTATGCTGTCGCTTTGTAACTCAACGACAGATCGGAAATTTGATTGCATTTGACAGATAATCGGAAATAAGGAATAAAAAATGTCCGTTGATGATAAGTCGAATTACGCCCCATGCCAAAACATGGAGGTTGAGCACATAAAAATTGGGGCTGACCAGCAGGAACTAGTGAAGGTTGACTCTTATATACAGGGTGCTGACATATTAAGGCAGGATGCCATTACACGAAATAACTTTGCCGTTGCTGACAGCTTTTACCCGGGTGTCAGAATGAATATTGCCGATGCCTATATCATCGGCCTGGTCAATAATTTCCAGGCTATTATTCGTGACTTTTTTGGTCTTGATCTTCGCAAAATCAAAAAGGCTGCAGCCAAGTATTCCATAGTCACATCGAAACCTAGTGATCTTAAACTTATGCAGCGCATACCCCACTTTGATGCGCCTTCAAGAGATAGCCTGGCGGTTATACATTATCTTTGCGATGCACCGGATTCCGGCACGTCCTTTTATCGCCATAATGCGACTGGCTATGAATATATCGACCGGGAGCGGCTGGGGAAATATGAGAGTAATATTATGCAGCGGTTTAAAAATCCCGCCCATCAGCCTACTGACTATATTGCAGGTGACACTGAAGACTACGCAGAGATTGCATCTTTTAAGGCAGTGTATAACCGATTGTTAATGTATCGCGGGTCCAGCCTGCACTCAGGGATAATCAGACCTGATTATAACTGCGACGCCAGCCCTGAAACTGGTCGCCTGACTGTAACCAGTTTTATCGAATTCTCTTAAGCCCTTTTAATAAAGCCTGAAATAATTTAACCACGCACAAGATTAAGCAGATCGCGGTTTGTCGGCTGGCTGGCCATAAATGCTTCAGTCTTGCCCTGATTGTCACGCATAAGCCGGTCTGCTAACTGGGCATCCTTATTCCAGCCCCGATAACGACCACTATTGATATCAGTGGAAAACCCCATGCCATAGAGTACATATTGTATGCTGGCAGCAGAAAACAGCTCTGCACGATTGTTACTGTCAGAAACCCAAGGAACCTGGGAACGCCAAAGTTCAAGGGAATCCCCAAGACTATCCGGCATGGTTTGTGGATCCTTATGGTCGCGCCAGTACTCGGAATCTGTACGCTCGGACAACACATAGTGCAGCTTTAGAAAATCAATAATATCGACCCAGTACTTGCCGATGATTTCATTAAAACGCTTGGCTACAACAGTCATTGCCGATCTTTCCCGGGGCAGATTGTTGCTAATAAATTCCGCTGACTTTTCAATCAACACCAGCGCACTGGCCTCAAGAGGCTCTACAAAACCCGCGGAGACACCAACGGCAACGCAGTTTTTATGCCAGAAGCTCTCCCGATGACCTGGTTGAAAGGTTATTTTGCGGGGAGCTGGATGATCTTTGGATAATGCCGGATCCGCTTCAAGATAATGCAGCAACTCATCCTCTGCCTTTTCGAGGGACACATGTTGGCTGGAAAATACATGGCCAATACCGCGCCTTGTTGGCAGTGCAATATCCCAAACCCAGCCGCTGGATTGGGCGGTCGACTTTGTGCAGGAGGCTATGGGCGTATTTTCGTCAGCATGATTAACCTGCACAGCCAGCGCCGTATCGTTAAACAGGCAGTCCCGTTGCGAGACAAAAGGGACCTGATAATGCTTGCCGATCAACAGTGCGGCAAAGCCCGTGCAGTCAACAAACAGGTCACCAGAAATCTGCTCCCCATTAGAGAGATACAGCCCTGAGATATCGCCATTGTCAGCAGCTACTATCTGATCCACATGGCCGATCTGATAATCCACCCCCAGCTTGTCTACGCAGTGGCTCTTTAGCAGTTCAACAAATTTTCCGGCATTGAGGTGATAGCCATAATTAAGACCAAAGGCATATTCTGGAGTCTGGGGTGTTTTTGGGGCCAGTCGCAAATCACATACCTTGCCCTGGGGGCAAACCGCATCTGCGAAGTTGAGATCGCTATCGCCATTCAACCAGTGCGCGGCCAGATTTAGGGAGCCGTATCCTGCGGGGGGAACAAAAGGATGATAGTACGACTCCCCTTCGCCACGCTGCCAATTTATAAACTGCGAACCCTGCTTAAAACTGACATCGCAGGCCTTCAAGAAATCGACCTCTGAAATGCCGATCTGTCGAAGAGTATCCCGCATTGTGGGCCATGTGCCCTCGCCCACACCAAGATTGGCAACATCCGGGGATTCAAGGAGTATCACTTTAATACCCTGGTCAGCTG